>WNGR01001502.1_pt1 | contig 46677 bp, 43 predicted proteins | sample 5407581 | NCBI WGS metagenome assembly WNGR01 (sample SAMN13153383, study PRJNA577476) | soil metagenome | isolation source: 80 cm soil or saprolite under Garry oak tree replicate 2 | place: USA:California | collected 2016-06-15 | reverse complement strand
CCACTCTCGGATTCTTGGCGGAACCCCTGCGCGTATACCGAATTGATGTTCTGTGGCGCTGATGGCGTCTGCAGGATGCTCGACAGGGTCGGTGTTTCACGACGCTATTCGCCTCTTGCAGATTACGCGGGCTGCATGCTGGCGTGTACGTGCTAGTCACTGGCGCCGAGCGCTTCGAAGACGCGGAGCGGGTCGAGGTAGTCCCGCCAGTGGATGATCTTACGGGCACCTTTCCCCGCCGTGCCGGCGTCCTGGCTATGCCCGCCGAGCACCAGCCCAGCCTCAGCGCGCGCCCTTCCAGGCTGAGTGGCTAGCCCGGCTGGCGGCCGAGCATGCGGCGGCGCTGAACCAGTTGCTGGCTGAGTCCGCCATCGCGCTGGGCGTCATGACGGTGGCCGCGGCCGTGCTGGGCTGGCTGGTAGCCGGCCGGGTGCTGCGCCCGCTGCGAGTCATGACCGCCACCGCCCGGGCTATCTCCGCCGATGACCTGAGCGGGCGGCTGGCCGTGCCCGGCCCCGGCGATGAGCTCAAAGACCTCGGCGACACCATCGACGAGCTGCTGCACCGGCTGGAGACCGCCTTCGGCGCCCAGCGCCGGTTCGCCGCCAGCGCCTCCCACGAGCTGCGCACCCCGCTGGCGATGATGCGCACCTCCCTGGATGTGGCCATCGCCAAACCCGGACCGGTCCCCGCTGAGCTGACGGTGCTGGCGGGCAAGCTCCGCGAAGGGCTCGACCAGGCCGACCAGCTAGCGGAGAACCTGCTGCTTCTGACCCGCGCCCAGCACGGCGCCAGCGAGGACCAGGAAACCATCCCACTGGGCCCGCTGATTGCCGGCGCGATTGATGCCCGGGCCGGCCTGATCGCGACCATGGGCCTGGACGTGCGGCAAGCCGCCGGGGCCGGTCCCCTGGTCACCGGGAACCCCGTGCTGCTGGCGCAGATGACTGCCAACCTCATTGATAACGCCGTCCGCCACAACCGCCCCGGCGGCTGGATCCGCACCCAGATCATCGTTGACGGGCCTGTCGTGCGGCTGCGGGTGGAAAACGGCGGCCCCCTCCTGGACCCCGGCAAGGTCACCACCTTGGCCCAGCCGTTCCGGCGGCTGGGCACCGACCGCACCGGGTCAGCGGCCGGGACCGGCCTGGGACTGTCGATCGCCGAAGCGATGGCGGCCGCCCACGGGGGGACGCTGCGCCTGCACGCGCGCCAAGAAGGAGGCCTGCATGCGGTCATCGACCTGCCCGCCGCCGGCCGCACCGGGCCGCCAGCTCAGCTGGTCACGGCGGGAGGCGTCCGGTGAGGGTCCTGGTCGCCGAGGATGTCCGGCGGCTGGCCGATGACATCGCCGAGGGCCTGCGCGATCAGGGCATCGCCGCCGATGTCGCCTACGACGGCGCTGACGCCGCCGCCAAGCTGGACCTGAACCCCTACGACGTGCTCGTCCTGGACCGGGACCTGCCCGGCATTCACGGCGACACGATCTGCCGCACGATCACCGCGGCTGGCAACCCGGTCATGATCCTCATGCTCACCGCCGCCGGCACCCCCGGCGACCGGGTCACCGGACTCACCCTGGGCGCCGACGACTACCTGCCCAAGCCCTTCCACTTCCCCGAACTCGTGCTGCGCATCCGCGCTCTGGCCCGCCGCAAGCCCGCTACTCAGCCCCGCATCCTGCGCGTGGCCGGGATAGAACTCGACCCGCTCCGCCGCACAGTCACCCGCCACGGCCGCCAGGTCGACATCACGGTCAAGGAATTCGCCGTGCTCGAGACCCTCCTGAGAGCAGCCCCCGCGCCACCCTCAGCGCCGAAGACCTCCTCGCCCAGGCCTGGGACGAGAACACCGACCCGTTCACCAAAACCGTCCAGGTCACCATAAGCCGGCTCCGCCGCAAACTCGGCGACCCCCCGCCCATCCAGACCATCCCCGGCGCCGGCTACCGCATCACAGAGCCCGCCCACCAGCCCAGCCCCTGACACCATTGGGCTGCAGGGGGCCGCTGCGGCGATCACCAGGCAGTCCTCCTAACCCACCGCACGACCGTCCCGGATCCTGCCGGCGAACCGGCCACAGCGACCACACCCCGGTCGGCGGCGAACCGCCCCCAGAAGCGGCGACTCGCTGTGTGGCAGGCGGTCTTCGGAGACCGGTCCCGCGCAGAACGACGGGAGCCTGAGCCAGAATCAGATGATCTGTGCACGGCAAGTCGTGCAGCCAACCTGCCGCTACGCACGCATACTCGGCATCGCTCGGCGTGGCGTTGTCCGGCCGGCCGACTCACAGTGCGTGACCGGCAAGACTCTCATTGAAGGCGCAGTCCCGGCGCTCCGGGCGTCGCCCAGACGACGGCTCGGCTTTGGCTGGCTCCGTGGGCGTTCTTCCTTCTGCGGCGCCTTGGCAACGCGGGTTCGCGTGGTTTCCTATCGATCATGGCTGGAGTCTTGTGCGGTGCGGCATAGATGCGCGGGCCGGCGCGCGTCTTAACCGGTGAGGAAGGCTGGAGGCCGACGTGGACGACAGTGCCCGGCGGGAGTTCGCCGAGTTCGCCGCGGCCCGCTCCGGCACGCTGATCCGCGTCGCCTACGTGCTCACCGGAGACCACCATGCCGCCGAGGACCTGCTCCAGACCGCCCTCACGAAGGCTGCCGCCCGCTGGGGCCGCATCCATACCTCGCCGGATGCCTACGTGCGCCAGGTCATGTACCGGGAGCAGGTGAGCGGGTGGCGCCGCGGCGCCCGCCATCGCGAGACAACCATGGCGGACGTGCCCGACCAGGCCGCGGCTGCCGCAGAGGCCAGCGCCGAGACCCGGGTGAGCCTGCAGCAGGCGCTGCGCGCCCTGCCAGCGGGCAAGCGGGCGGTGCTGGTCTTGCGCTACTTCGAAGATCTGCCCGAAACCCAGGTCGCCAGCATCCTGGGGTGTTCTGTCGGCACCGTGCGCAGCCAGACCTACAAGGCCCTTACCCAGCTCAGGGCGGCGCTGTCCTCGGCTGGGCTGACCAGCACCGAGGCGGGACCATGAGCAAGCCCGATCACCCGATAGCTGCCGCGCTGCGTGAGCTGGCCGACCAGGCCGCCCCGCCTCGCATCGGGGTTGATGCCGCCTGGCGCGCGGGCCGCCGGCGGCGCCGGGCAGCGGTCACCTGCATGGCCGGGGCGGGCGCAGCCGTCGTGGCGGCGCTCACCGTGGGCCTGCTCGCCGGGCTGCCCGGGCCACGTGGCACACACCACTCCACTCGTGTTACGGCCCGCACCGCGGCCTACGTGCTGAAGCGCGCCGCCGCCCAGGCCGTCGCCCAGCCTGGCCAGCCGGTCCCGCGCCCCGGACAGTACATCCTCGTCACGTCGGCCGGCTTGTCGATGACCGACGGCGGGGGCAAGAACAACTGGCTCACCGTCGAGCGCCGCAGGATCTGGTGGCCGGCCGACAACCGCAAGCCAGGAGTGGAGTGGTACGACGCGGTGCGCGACGAACGCTTCCCCTGGAGTGCCCCGCCGCCCGCCAGCGGGCTCGGCGCCTCCTGGCTGCCAGTGCCTCCCCAGGGCTGCCCCGACGCGCCACCGGCCCGCTTCACCTACAAATTCCTGACCACGCTTTCCACCAACCCGGCCAAGCTCCGGGCCTGGATCTACGCCCGCAAGAACGGCGGCCAAAGCGCCGACGACCAGGCCTGGACCGACATCGGCGACCTGCTGGGAACCACGCTCACGCCACCCAAGCTGACCTCTGCCCTGCTCAAGGTCGCAGCAACCATCCCCGGCGCCTCCGTGATGCCGCACGCCACCGACGCGGCAGGCCGGGCCGGCATCGCCGTCGCCCGGCTCATCCAAGGCTCCACGCAGGACAACGAGCTCGTCTTCAGCCCCCGCACCTACCAATTGCTCGGCGAGCGCACCACCCTCACCGCCCCGGCCAATGGTGTGGGCCCGGCGGGCACAGTCATCGGCGGCTGGGCGCTGCTGAACAAGACCGTGGTCAATCACCTGCCGCGCCACCCGCAAGGCCAGCGAGGAGCAGCTAGCCACTGCTAGCTCGGCGTGCCCGATCTGCCGCCCGGCGCGGGAGACAGTGGCGGCCAGGGATCCCGCGAGGCGGTCAAGCGTCACCTCCCGGTCTGCCGATCAGGCACCAGCCGACCCGGCCCGCGCAGCGGCAATGAGCTGAGCGAGGCCGACAGACGCCAATGGCACGAGCGGGTGAATTGGTCATCCAGCCCAGGCAGCGCGATGCTGGCCAGCAGCCGGGACAAGAGTTGAGGTAAGGACCGCGCATTACCGTCCCGCCTCCCTCAGAACCGGACTCGAACGTTTCTATTAATCCGGCTCAAGCAATACCTGCTGGCGCGAGGACGCGCCGTCAAGGTAGTGATTCGCCGGGCACGCGAACGGACGATCTGTGCGCTGGATTACGACGAGTCCATGGACACACCCGAGCGCATAGTCGGCAGGCGGCGTGAGGAGCTCTCCCATCCGATCGCGCTTCGTAGTCCGCGTCGTTGCCGCCTGGCCGCCACCGTATCGGTTGAGTGCGACGCGGGCACGAGACGCTCAGCGATGCTCAGCCCGGGCGCGCAGCTGGCGGCATCTCCCTGGATCTGACGAGCCGAGCCTGGCCCTCGCCGGCCTGCCCCGGCCTACGTCACGTCATTACCGTCCTGCTCGGAAGACTCGGCGGTCACGCTTCCCGCCACGACTATGCCAGCGGTGAGAGGGGAGATCGCATCGGATTGGTACTCGCCCGCTCATGATGGGCGTCATGAGCGAACTCGACGTCATCATCATCCACATCCGTGCCGAGCAGGCCGCGGAGTACGAACGGTTGTTTGCCGAGCGTGAGCTGCTGCGCTGGCGCGAGTACCAGGCACGAGGGGCATTCCTCAGCGCCCGGATCTCCCGGGTCGCATTCGGCACAGACGACCGCGAGGACGTCATCAAGTACGCCATCGCGGTCGAGGTTCCCAGTCATGCCGCGCACAGCGAGCATGACTGCGACCCCGGCTTCCAGGAGTTCAACCGTCTCGCTGACCTCCTGCAGCCCGAACATCCGCTGGTGTACGGCGGAGAAGTGCTGCACGCCGTCTGACCCGGTCAGCCAGCGGCATGAGCGAGCGCGCCTGGGTCAGCCACGCGCCGCTGACCATCTGGCCAGGCTTGAAGCCGGGGCGGGCGTGCGCTCGGCAAGGCGATGGAGAAGCCGAGCAGATCCGCCTGGCTGAACTGCATGGCGGCGATGAACGCGATGGCATCGCGGACCCTCGGCTCGATGGTATCCGGGGTGGTGCCGGCGGAGCCGCCGACTCTGGCGTTGTCGAAGGTCACGACCCGCCGGGCCGGTGCCAGCGCGTCGATCAGCGCGGGGTCCTAGTTGTCCAGGTTGCCGCGGAAGTGCTGGAGCAGGACCAGCGGCACCGGGCCGTCGCTGCGGGTGTCGCGGTAGGCGTACTCGACGCCGTTGGCGGCATGCACGACCTCGTTCGGAAGCTCCGCGTATCCCTTGGCTATGGCGGTTCGCCCCGTCCGTGCGCTGGCTAGGCCCGATCGGAAGCACGCAGTGCTGTCGTGCGCCGGCGGGCGCGCGCTCAAACGCTTACGGCGGCATATGTGCGGCGTGCACCAGCGGAGCCAGAGCCAGCAGTTGGAGGCGTTCGGCAACCGGAGCGGCAGCATGGCCAGCGTCTGGGTCCCCTGCTGGAACCCGGCTAGCGCCCGCGTGCGGGTTCAAGCAGCCTGTTCGCGGGCATGCTCGGCTACTTGGGGTGCGAAGCCCGCCGTTCCGCCTCCTGAGATTGCCGCTGCGCGAAGCTGGCGGAGCTTTCGCCTCGCCGCCGCATGTCGAACGGACCTGACAGGTGAGCCGGAAGGGCTCAGGCTCAGCCAGCAGATGACCGGCCCGGGCTTCGTGGATAGGCCACTCCGGCTCGGACTCCAGGCCGGGCTCGCCCACATGTGCGCCGGCGGATGCCGGCATGCCAGCCTCCGACCAGCGGCACGAGCAGCAGCCGCGCGGTTTCCCGCCCGGACGCAGTCGCATCACTCACGATCATCCGCATGACAAACCCCATCCGCGAGACGAACCCCGCCCACCAGAGCCGTGTCAGGTTACTGCAGCTACGGCGAGCGGTACGTCTTCGTTGATCTCGACCACGTTGTGCTCTTGACAGCTATGACTATTAGCCATAGCTTTAGCTAAGAGCTGTAGCATGCGGAGGATGAGTTGACAGAGCGAAGCGAGGGCCGTGCGAGCCGCGCTATGCCTGCCCAGGACACGCCGGCGGGCCTGGATCGCCGACGCCGCCACCGCGAGCAGACGATCGGTGAGATCCTCGATGTCGCCGTCCAGGTGATGGCCGAGGAGGGCGTCGCGGGGCTGAGCCTGTCCGAGGTGGCCAGGCGGATGGGCATCCAGCCGCCCTCGCTGTATAAGTACTTCCCGTCCAAGCTCGCGCTCTACGATGCGCTGTTCCAGCGCGGGGCGCGCGAGACCCTGGCTGTGTTCCGGGCCGCCGCGGCGCAGGCCGAGCCGGGCTGGGCGGCCCTCACCGCCGGGATCGAGGCGGTCATGCGCCTGGGCCTTGACCAGCAGGTGATCGCGCAGCTCCTCAACTGGCGGCCGGTGCCCGGCTTCGCGCCCTCCGCGGAGGCGTTCGCGCCCAGCATCGAGTTCACCGGGGATATCCGCCGAGTCCTCCAGGCCGCCGCCGATCGTGGCGAACTGCACCCCGACGCCGCCTCAGAGGAAGGCGGAGCGCTGCTGTCGGTCCTGGTCGCCGGGGTCATGTCCCAGCAGCTGGCCAACCAGCCCCGGGCCTCCTGGGAGGAGGGACGCTTCACACGCCTGACACCCCAGGTGCTCAAGCTGTTCAAATGCGCCTACCCACCCAGAAAGAGGTGAGCGGTAATGCAGACCGCGACCATCAGCGCACACGAGATCACACCGATCACACCCAACCGGGTCGCCGAGGTGGCCACCGCCGAGCTGGAAGCTTCCATCGCGCTGCTCAAGGACCTCGACGACCTTGACTGGGCACGGCCGACCGACTGTGCCGGCTGGACCGTCCATGACATGACGGCCCACCTGGTGGGCCAGTACCAGGGGCTGGCCAAGCTCGGCGTGTACCTGCGCCGCCACCGCCGCGCGCACCGGCGCTATCCGGCCCTGTCGCGCCTGGACGCCGACAACCGCCAGCAGATCGATGACCTCGGCGGCCGGCCGGGACCGGAGCTCGTCGCGATGCTGGCCGCGATCGGCCCCAAGGCGATCCGCGCCCGCCGGCGGGTGCCGGGCCTGGTGCGCCGCCAGCGCGCAGGCCGGATGTACCCCGAGGAGTCCCTGCCCGACGACCGGCTCAGCTACATCCTGGACGTGCTGGCGCTTCGCGATCCCTGGATGCACCGGGTCGACCTCGCCCGCGCCACTGGCCGGCCGCTGGCACTCGGCGCCCACGACCGCGTGGTCGTCACCCAGGTCATCGCCGACCTCGGCCGGGCCTGGGCGGGCCCGGCCGTGCTGCTGGAGCTGACCGGCCCGGCCGGCGGCCGCTGGGCGCTCGGCCAGGGCGACCCGGCCGCCACCGTCCGCGCCGACACCGTGGACTACCTGCGAGCCCTCTCCGGCCGCAACGGCCATCCCAGCGCGGAGGCCGACGGCGACCATGCCGCTGCGGACGCGGTCACCGCCGCCCGCGTCGTGTTCTGACCTCGACCTGCCCAGCACGCGCTGCCGCTGCGGGCACGGCGTGGCTAGCCGGCTACGCGGGTGACCCTCACCGCGACGGCCCCACCATCGCCGGCAGGCTGGGGTGACGCGTCCACCTCCGCGGCGGGCCGCACGGACAACTCGGCCGCGAGCGTCTCGCCGGCGATGAACTCGCGGTGCGTTCTGAGGGCCTCCGCCATGGCGCCGTCCGCGCCGATGGTCAGCGTGATCCGGTCGGTCACGGCGAGCTTGGCGTCCCTGCGGGCCCGCTGCACGATCCGGACCACGTCCCGCGCTGCGCCCTCGGCAGCCAGCTCCGGCGTCACGGCCAACTCGAGCATGACGAGCCCCGAGTTGCCAGGCAGGGCAGACGTCGAGTCCGGATCGGCGGCGACCAGGCGCACCTCGTATTCTTCCGCCTCGAGCTCGACTCCCGCGACGGTGACCGAGTCGCCGGAGCGCTCCCAGTTCCCGGCCTTGACGGACTTGATGACATCCTGAACCGCCGAGCCGACGCGCGGGCCGAGAGCGCGCGGGTTGACCGCCAGCTCGACGCTGGCGAGGCTCGCCGGGTCGGCGTTGAGCCTGACCTCCTTGACATTGACCTCGTCCCTGATCACGTCGGCGTAGCGGGCGAGCGACATGGCGTCCGGGTGGCCGACCGTGAGCCGGGCAAGCGGCAGCCGGACCCGCAGCTGCCGAGCCTTGCGCAGGCCGAGCGTGGTGCTGCAGACGGCTCGGACCAGGTCCATCGCGCGGGCCAGCTCCTCGTCCGCGGGCCAGTCGGCCAGCTTCGGCCAGCCGGCGAGGTGCACGCTCGGCTCGCCGGTCAGGCCGCGCCAGATCGCCTCCGCGGTCAGCGGGAGCAGCGGCGCGGCGGCCCGGCACGTTACCTCGAGCACGGTCCAGAGCGTGTCCAGCGCCGCGCGGTCGCCAACCCAGAACCGGTCACGCGACCGGCGGATGTACCAGTTGGTCAGGCACTCGAGATGCTCGCGCAGCACCTGGCAGGCGGTCGGCACGTTGTACTCGTCCAGCAGTGCCGACATTTCCTCGATCGCGGTGCGGGTCTTGGCGAGGATGTAGCGGTCCAGTGCGTGCTGGCTCGTCGGGGCCTTGGCCTGGTAGGACTCGGCGTTGGCGTACAGCGCGAAGAAGTAGTAGCAGTTCCACAGCGGCAAGATCGCCTGGCGGACGGCGTCGCGGACGCTTGGCTCGCTGACGATGAGGTTGCCGCCGCGCAGGATCGGGCTGGCCATCAGGTACCAGCGCATCGCGTCCGAGCCGTAGGTGTCGAACACCTCGCTCACGTCCGGGTAGTTGCGCAGGGACTTGGACATCTTCTGGCCGTCGCTGCCAAGGATGATGCCGTGACTCACGCAGCTGCGGAAGGCAGGCCGGTCGAACAGCGCGGTGGCGAGCACGTGCAGCGTGTAGAACCAGCCGCGGGTCTGGCCGATGTACTCGACGATGAAGTCGCCCGGGTAATGGCTCTCGAACCAGTCGGCGTTCTCGAACGGGTAGTGCACCTGCGCGAACGGCATGGACCCGGACTCGAACCAGCAGTCCAGTACCTCCGGCACCCGGCGCATGGTCGACCTGCCGGTGGGGTCGTCCGGGCTCGGCCTGGTCAGGTTGTCGATGCCGGGCCGGTGCAGGTCCGTCGGCCGCACGCCGAAGTCGCGCTCCAGCTCGTCCAGCGACCCGTACACATCGGTACGCGGATAGTTCGGGTCGTCACTTTGCCAGGCCGGGATCGGCGAGCCCCAGAACCTGTTCCTGCTGATCGACCAGTCCCGCGCGTTCTCCAGCCACTTGCCGAACTGGCCGTACTTGACGTGTGCGGGCACCCAGGTGATCTGCTCGTTCAGCTCGACCATCCGGTCTTTGAACCTCGTCACGTCGACGAACCAGCTGGACACGGCCTTGTAGATGAGCGGGCTACGGCACCGCCAGCAGTGCGGATAGGAGTGGGTGCAGGTATCCCCGCGCACCAGGCTGCCCTGGTCCCTGAGCTTCGCCGTGATGCCGGGGTTGGCGTCGAAGACGTGCTGACCCTCGAAGTCCGGCACCACGCTCGTGAATAGCGCGCGCTCGTCCACTGTCAGCACGGTGGGGATGCCGGCCGCGTTGCACGCCTCGGCGTCAGCTTCGCCGTAGGCCGGCGCCATGTGCACGGCGCCGGTGCCATCCTCGGTGGTGACCTCGTCGGACAGGATCACCCGGAATGCGTCCTGGGTGCCGAACTTGCCGGCATCGGTCAGATAGGGGAACAGCGGCTCGTACCGCCTGCCGGCCAGCTCAACGCCGGTCAGCGTGCCGACAACCGCGGCGCCGCCCAGCTCTCGCTGGTAGGCGGCCTGCCGGCCGCGGGCCAGGATGTATCGCTCGCCGTCCTGCTCCAGCACCACGTAGCTGATGTCCGGGCCGACCGCGACGGCCTCGTTGGACGGCAGCGTCCAGGGGGTGGTGGTCCAGGCCAGCAGCCACTCCCCACCCGCCTCCCCATCCCCCTTCGCTAGCTTGAACCGCACCGTGACCGACGGGTCCTGCCTGTCCTGGTATACGTCGTCGTCCATCCGCAGCTCGTGGTTGGACAGCGGGGTCTCGCACCGCCAGCAGTACGGCAGGACCTTGAAGCCCTCGTACACCAGGCCCTTGTCCCACAGCTGCTTGAACGCCCACATGACGCTCTCCATGTAGGCGAGGTCGAGGGTCTTGTAGTCGCGGTCGAAATCCACCCAGCGGGCCTGCCGGGTCACGTAGTCGCGCCATTCGCGGGTGTAGCGCAGCACCGACTCGCGGCAGGCGTCATTGAACTTCTCGATCCCCATCGCGAGGATCTCGGCCTTGCCGGAGATGCCGAGCAGCCGTTCCGCCTCGACCTCGGCCGGCAGGCCGTGGCAGTCCCAGCCGAACCGGCGCGCCACCCGGTCGCCATGCATGGTGCGGAACCTGGGCACGACATCCTTGACGTAGCCGGTGATCAGGTGACCGTAGTGCGGCAGGCCGTTCGCGAACGGCGGGCCGTCGTAGAAGACGAAGTCGCGGCCGGCGGGCCGTGCGACGGACTCGCCGAACGTGCCGTTGGCTGCCCAGTAGGCCAGCACGCCTTCCTCAAGCTCGGGCAGGCTGGGCTGGGCCGGCACTCCGCTCGCGGCCTGGCCAGCGGCCTTCGCAGTCTCCGCCCGGGGGTAAACGGTCATCTCGTGGTACGTCCTTGCGGCATCTGTCTGGCAGGGTGCCTGCGAGGACGACCCGCCCGCTCCCGCGCGGGCAAACCGCGGTACCACCTCGCTTGCCGCCGTCCCCGGCCCGGCCCCCGGTGCCGGCGCCCGTCACGGCGCGGTCCGCGAGGCGGGCCGCATCCGGCGACCGCTCGTCAGCCGGCTGTGACGGGCCGGACCCGCCCGGTTCTACTCAGGCGGCTCAGCGTTAGCGCCGAGCTGCCCTTTCTTCCGGAGACTCCCCGGTGATAGCCGGATCATCGCCGTTTGGCCGCAAGTTTAGCCTGCCCTGTCCAGCCTTGCGCTCCCAGGCGATCTCGGTGAGTCGGTCCCAGGCCGGCGACGATGATCCGGCCGACGTCGCGACGAGCCGGCGATGGCAGGGTCGGTGACCGGCGCCTGTCCGCTCTCAAACCCGCTGTGCCGGCTGGCGATCCACCGCTCGGCTCGGTCGGCCAGCGCGTACAGGCGCGGGTCGTCAGGGGACCAGTCGAAGGCCGCGTCGTACTCGAGGTAGATGGCGCCGAACTCCGGATCGCCGATCGCGTCCAGTTTGTCGGCGATCCAGACGGCTGCCTGCGACGGCGAGACCGACTGCAGCAGGATCCCGAGCAGCCCGCCGCCACCGTCATCATCAGGACGCCGGGCGCGAGGAGGTCGACGTACGGTGAGCCCCGCGCCGCGTCGCCGAGTCCGTGCCCGATCGGCCCGCCGAGGATGTAGACGAACAACAGCTGGAACGTGCCCTCGCGCAGCGCCAGGGCGGCCGCGTCGAGCGAGGCGGCGTCGGCGAAGCGCAGCCGGATGTGCGCCCCTGGGATGCGCCGCTTGAGCTCGGCAGGCGTGCCCTCGGCGACGATGCGGCCCCGGTCCAGCACGGCGACGCGGCCGGCGAGCTTGTCGGCCTCCTCCAGGTACTGCATGGTCAGCAGGATCGTGACGCCCTCGGCGACGGGGTCACCGATGAGCTGCCACATGGTGCGGCGGCTGCGCGGGTCCAGGCCGGTCGTGGGCTTCTCGAGGAAGATCAGCCGCGGCCGCCGTTCGGCCGCGGGCAGATGCAGCATGCGGCCCATGAGGAGCAGGTTCTCCTCGCCGGTGAGCAGGCTGTCGACCGCGGAGAACTGCCCGGCGACCCCGATCACCGAGCGCACCGCTCCAACCCCGACCCAAGGTCAAGGTCAAGCCCTTGAGCGAGGCGGCCTACTGATGCCCGCATGCCATTGACTCGCAATTCAGGAACGTGGTACATAGGGCGCCTGGCATCCCCGGCGGAAGGGGCGTCCCAATGCGACCTCGCGCGCTGTTTGCCCCCGTTGCACTTGCCGTTGCCGGCCTGGTGCTCGCGCCCGGTGTGCCCGCGCGGGCAAGTGCCGGGCCGGGCGGATTCAGCTCCGAACAGCCGGCCGGCACGCCATACAAGCACCAGAGCAACTGGGAGCCTACGGTCGCCACCGACCCCAGTCACCCGGACCTCGTCTACCAGCTCCTCACGGGGATCAATGCCCACCAGTGCGCTCCTGGCTGCCCTGGGACGAGCGTGCTGTTCCGTAAGTCCGCCGACGGGGGGACCACCTGGGGCGCCGAGCAGTTCGTCTGCGGGCTGGCCTGCAAGGGTGTCGGATGGCAGTTCGACCCGCAGATCAAGGTGGCCACCGACACCAACCAGTCCTGCGGGTGCGGCACCATATACGCCGCCTTCCTGAACACATTCGATCCCGGCGTGGTGCTGTTCAAGTCGCATGACGGAGGGATCAGCTGGCAGGGCCCGATCACGATGAACGGGCCACTGAGGTACATGGACAAGCCCGTGCTGGTCATCTCCCCGACGGGCAAAGACGTCTACGTCGCGTTCAACGGCAAGCTCAACGCTTACGTCGTTGCTTCCCACCAGTTCGGGAACCAGGGCACGTTCCTGCCGCCGCAGCAGATAAACGGCGAGGACGACCTGTGGTGGTATCCGGACGGCGGAACGATCGGACCGGACGGGACCGTGTACTTCAGCGAGAACGGCGAGTCCGGCTCCCCCTCCTCGACCAATGAGGGCCACGTGAACGGGCCCGATGTCATCGGTGTGTTCCGGTGCTCCGGGTCCGCCAGCTTGTCCTGCGGCGCTCACACGCTGGCAACGTTCGGGACCAGCGCGCCGGCGCCGCCGTGCCCGGTGTTCCAGTGCTACCCCGACTACTACGACGCCACCCCCTCGGTGGCAGCCGACTCCTCCGGGCGCCTCGCGGTGGCCTACACGTTCAGTACTGGTGCAGGCGGGCCGAAGAGCCTGTACACGGCCACCTCCGCGGACGGGGTGACGTGGAGTCCCCCGCAGTTGCTCAATTCCCGCGGTGACAGCAACTTCCCGCAGATCGCCAGCGGGCCCGCGCCCGGTGACTTCCGCCTGGCCTGGCAAGACAACCGCACCGGGGCGTTCAACACCTGGTACACGGCAACCTCCGACGGCGGCGCCAGCTGGTCGGGCCAGGTGAAACTGTCCAACCTCACCTCCGGCGCGCCGTACAAGAGCCCTGCCGGGTACACGTTCCCCGACGGCGACTACTTCGGCATCGCCGTCAGCTCGGCCGGGCTCACCTACGCCATCTGGGGCGAGTCGGACGGCTCCTCCATCTACTGCTGCGGCGACACCTGGGACGCGCACGGATCCTGACGCCGGCGACTATCCCTTGGTGGCGCCGAGGGTGAGGCCCGCGACGAACTGCTTCTGCAGGAGGAAGAACACGACCAGCGTCGGCACTGCCGCCATCATGGCGGCCGCGGCGATGAGGTTCTGGTTGGAGACGAACTCGCCCTGAAGGTTGGCCAGGGCCGACGTGATCGGCCGCTCGTTGCCGGTCGAGATCAAGGTGATCGCCCAGAAGAAGTCGTTGTAGATCCAGGTGGTGAGCAGCGTGGCGAGCGCCGCCATGGCCGGCCGGCACAGCGGCAGGGTCAGCCGCCAGTAGCGGGTCCACAGTGAGGCCCCGTCCACCAGCGCCGCCTCGTCGACGTCGCGGGGCAGCGTCTTCATGAAGTTGCTCAGCACGAACACGCAGAAGCCGATCTGGAAGGAGACGTTGATCACGATGAGGCCGAAGATGGAGTTGTAGAGCAGGCCGCTGCCGCTGAGCGCATGCGGCACCGGGATCAGCAGGTAGAGCCGGTACAGCGGCGTGATGATCACCTGCTGCGGCAGCAGGTTGCCCGCCGTGAACACGATGAGCAGGGCGATGTTGATCCGCAGCCGCACCCGCGTCACGACGAACGCCACGGCGGACGCCAGGAACAGGGTGACGATGACCGCGGGAACCGTGATCCAGACCGAGTTGAGGAAGAACCTCCCCATGTCCGACTCGGTCCAGGCGTTGACGAAGTTGCTCAGGGTCAGGCGGTGCGGCAGCGAGACATAGCCGTACTTCGACGTCTCGGCGTAGGGCCGCAGCGCGACGTAGAGCGCGAACAAGATCGGGATCAGCCACAGGACGCAGGCGGTGATCATGATCACCTGAGCCGCCACCCGTCCCACGTGCCGCGGCCGGGCCCGGCTGGCCCGCGGGCTGGCGACGGCCGTCCGGCCGGAGGCGCGCGCCACCGAGGTCATGTGCGTTCCTCCCGCCGGAGCATCTGGTACAGGAATGCGCTGATCGGCACGAGCGCGACCACGAGCAGGACGACGCCGAGCGATGAACCGAAGCCGATGCGCTGCACCTCGCCGACGATGTTCTGGGTGACGAGCGCCGACAGCAGCTCGAGTCCGTTGTTCCCGCCGTTGGTGATGTAGACCAGGTCGAAGGCGCGCAGCGACTCGATCACCGTGACGACGAGGATCACGATGTTGATCGGCCGCATCACAGGGAAGATGACCCGCCAGAACGTGCGCCAGCCGCTCGCGCCGTCGATCAGCGCCGCCTCGCGCAGCGTCGGGTCGACCGCCTTCAGGCCCGCCAGGTACAGCACCATCACGTAGCCCGCCTGGCGCCAGCTACCCTCGGCGAGCACCGCCCACAGGTCCAGCCGCGGATTGCCGAGCCAGTCGATGGCGTTGCCGTTGCCGGTGTGCCCGATGACGGTGTTGATCAGGCCGAAGTTCTGCGAGTAGACGAACTCCCAGACGATCCCGATCAACGCCAGGGACAGCATGACCGGCAAGAACAGCACGCTCTGGTAGATACGGCTGCCACGGATCCCCGTATCGATAAGAACGGCGAACAGCATCCCGAGCGGCGTGGCGATGAAGAGGAAGACCAGCAGCCAGATGATGTTGTGCGCCACCGCGGGCCAGAACGGCGGATAGATGGTGGCGGCCTGGTGGTAGTTCTGCACCCCGTACCAGCAGCCGTTCTGCAGGATCGACGGGGCGGGCGGCGGGCTGCACGCGCGCGTGTGCAGCCCGCCGATCCCGTTCCACCTGGTGAAGGACAGCACGACCGACGACAGGGCAGGCGCCCAGATGAACAGCAGGTCAAGCAGGAGCGGCAGGCCGAGCAGCCCGATCACCACCAGCTTGTCGGCCGTCGGCATCGCTCTGGTCCGGCCGGCCAGCCTGCCGCCGATCGCCGCCATCAGCTCGTGAAGATGGTCTTCGCCTGCGCCTCGGCGCTCTTCTGGATGGTGGAGATGGTGGACGTCGTCGGGTTGTCGACAAACTTCTGAATGAGCGAGATCATCGCGGTCGCCATCGCCGGGTCGGTGTCCCGGTCCATGAACTGCGACACCGACTTGCAGGCGCTGATGGCCTGAACCGACTTGGTCTGGATGCTGTTGTAGCTCGGCACCGACAGGCCCTCGGCGAGGCCGACGTCCCACTCGTCGAACTTCAGGTAGGCGGCCTCCGCGGGGGCACCGCCGATGTACTCCAGAACCCTCTTCGCGGCGTCCGGGTTCTTGGCCTTCGCCGCCAGCATGAACCCGTCGGTCGGGGCGTCCATGTAGTCCTGGCCGAATGCCGGGTTGATCGCCGGATAGGGGAAGAAGTCAAGATCGTCGAGACTCGCCTTGTCGCTCACGTACTGCGCCGCCACCTGGTTGGTGCCCTGGAACATCATGCCGGCTTGCTTCTTCTCCAGCGTCTTGGCCGCGTCCTCCCAGATCCGCCCGTTGGCGCCGCTCTGCAGGTACGGCATGAGCTCGAGCCACTGGTTGAACACCGCAGTGACGCCCTTGTCGGTCCACGGGATCTGATGCTTCATCAGCTTGATGTGGTAGTCGTAGCCGTTCAGCCGGAGGTTGATGATGTCGAACGTGCCGAGCGCTGGCCAGCCGTCCTTGTCGGCGAAGGCGAGCGGGATCAGCCCGTCCTTCTTCATCTGCTTCGCCAGCGCGATGAAGTCGTCCCAAGTCGCGGGGATCGTGTAGCCCTTCTGCTTGAAGGTGCTCTTGTTGTAGAACACCACCCACGGATAGTTGTAGATCGGGATGAAATAGTACTTCCCGTCCAGGCCCTTGGACAGGGCCTTCGCCGCGGTGTTGAAGTTGCCCCCGATCTTCTCCCAGACATCGTCGATAGGCGTGGCCAGCCCCTGGGCGGCGAAGAACTGCATCCGGTAGCCGGCGAACCAGGTGAACAGGTCGTTGGGCGTGCCCTGGAGATAGCTGCTGATGTTGTTCTGGAAGGTGTTGTGGTCGACCGTGTTCACGCTGATCTTGACGCCGGTCTTCTTCGTCGCGGCCGCCACCAGGGCAGCGAAGGCCTGCTTGGGGGCCGGGTCGGAGTAGTTGGAGCCGAAGGTGATGGAGTTCGCGGAGCCGCCGCCGCCCGGGGAGCCCGAGCTGCTGCAGGCACTCAGTACCGGGTCGAGGGCGGCCAGGCCTGCCATGCCTGCAAGCCCCTTGAGCAGCCCGCGGCGGCCGACGTGAGCCTGCGTCGAGGGCAGTGGGATGGTGCTGTCGGACATCGCGCCTCCTGTGACAACTCCTGTTCGACCGGGCTACTACGCACAGAGTCCTCCATATGCGCACATCATTGCGTACTCTCGATTCACGGTAGTTGTCAAGGCATTCTGATTGATTTTGTTTGCTAATCCGTCGCATCTGCGTAACATCCTCGTTGGATCATGTTGGAGGTTGTCGGGTTGATGGCGGTGAGGTTGTTGGCGATCACGAGGCTCACTGCAGGTGCGCGGCGCACCGGCGGCGCACCGGCCGACGGCGCTGCGCGAGCGGGAGACACAGCGCGAGCGGGAGACACAGCGCGAGCGGGAGACACAGCATGAGCGAGCTCGCCCCGCGGCGTCGCGCCCACATCCTTGAGCAGGTGCAGCGGTCGGGCGGCGTGCGCGTGGGCGAGCTGACCCAGCTCTTCGGCGTGTCCGACATGACCATCCGGCGCGATCTCGATGCGCTGGCCAGACGCGGCCTGCTCGCGAAGGTGCACGGCGGAGCGACCAGGGTCGGGCCCGCCGCGGAGGAACCGACCTTCGCCTCGAAGTCGGTGCGCGAGCTCACCGAGAAGGACGCGATCGCCGCCCGCGCGCTCTCGCTGATCCAGCCCGGCGTCGCCATCGCGCTCACGGCCGGCACGACGACCTGGTCGCTGGCCAGGCACCTGACCAGCAGTCCGCACCTGACCGTGGTGACGAACTCCATCCCGGTCGCCGAGGTTCTGCACGAGAGCCAGCGCCCTGACCAGACGGTGATCCTGACCGGCGGGGTGCGCACTCCGTCGGACGCGCTGGTCGGCCCCGTCGCCGTGGCGACCATCAGGTCACTGCACGTCGACATGCTCTTCATGGGCGTGCACGGGGCCGACGCCAGGGCCGGGCTCACCACCCCGAACCTGATGGAGGCGGAGACCAATCGCGCCTTCACCGGCTCCGCACGGCACCTGGTCGTCCTTGCCGACCACACCAAGTGGGGCATCGTGGGACTGAGCCAGATCGCCGCGCTGTCCGACGTCGGCACGTTCGTGACCGACGACGGCCTGCCCCCCGACGCCCAGGGCATTCTCGCCAACCGGGTCGGCGAGCTGCTGATCGCCAGCGTCAGCGGCGGCGGCAACGGCAGCAGCGACGGCAGCGACGGCCCATGAAGAAGACCCAGGCGCGGCTGGCCGACGGCCGCGAGATCATCTACTTCGACGAGTCAGACGACGCCGTGCGGACGATGCCGGATCCCCGTGACCTGCCGGCGTTCCGGCCGCTTCCGACAGTCCGCTACGACGCGCTGCTCGGGGAGTGGGTAGGCCTGGCCGATCACCGGCATGACCGAACCTACCTGCCGCCCGACGACCAGTGCCCGCTCTGCCCGTCCACCGCGGAGAGGCCCACCGAGATCCCGGCGCCGTCCTACGACGTGGTCGTATTCGAGAACCGCTTCCCCGCGTTCGCCGCGATGGCCGCCAACGCCGGCCCGGGTCCCGGCCGGGAGACCGACCTGCAGCGCCAGCGCACCGGCCTGGGCCGCTGCGAGGTCGTGTGCTTCACCGCGGACCACGACTCCTCGTTCTCGGCCCTGACGCCCGAGCGGGTCTGCACGGTCATCGAGGCCTGGGCGGACCGCACGCTCACGTTGTCAGCGCTGCCGCACGCCGAACAGGTCTTCTGCTTCGAGAACCGGGGCGCCGAGATCGGCGTCACCCTGTCCCACCCGCACGGCCAGATCTACGCCTACCCGTTCCTGACCCCCAGGACCAGGCAGATGCTGGACTCGGCCCGGGCGTACCGCGAGCGGACCTGGCGCAATCTGTTCGCTGACGTGCTCGCGGCCGAGCAGCGCAGCGGGGACCGGGTGGTCGTCCGCGGTGACCTGTGGACGGCGTTCGTTCCCTTTGCCGCCCGGTGGCCGCTGGAGGTGCACCTCTACCCGCACCGGCAGCTGCCCGACCTGCCGTCGCTCAGCGGCGAGGAGCGTGCCGAGCTGTCCAGGCTCTACCTCGATGTGCTGCGCCGGATGGAAGCGGTCTTCGACGACACGCTGCCGTACATCGCCGCCTGGCACCAGGCGCCGGTGCGGATCGACCGCGACCTTGCCTACCTGCACCTTCAGCTGTTCTCGATCAGGCGCGCAACGGGCAAGCTGAAGTACCTCGCAGGCTCGGAGTCCGCCATGGGCGCCTTCGTCAACGACGTCAGCCCGGAAGCGGCCGCCAGGCTGCTTCGTGACGCCTGCTGATGGACCGGGGTGACGCCGGCTTATGGACCGGGCACGACTCACGCGGCTGGCCGAGGCGTTTACCGCGCTGACCGGGCAGCCGCCCGCCGGGATCTGGTCGGCGCCCGGCCGCGTCAACCTGATCGGCGAGCACACCGACTACAACGACGGATTCGTGCTGCCGCTCGCGTTGCCGGTGCGCACGGCCGCCGCGGCGGCACGACGCCAGGACGGGCGGCTGACGGTGCGCTCGCTGCAGCGGCCCGGCGAGCTGGCCGATGTCGCGGTGGCCGACCTCCGGCCCGGCCATCCTGGCGGGTGGGCCGGCTACGCGGCCGGGGTGGTGTGGGCAACCCGCGCCGCCGGGCACCAGGTCGGCGGCCTCGACATCCTGATCGACGGCGCGGTGCCCGCAGGCTCTGGCCTGTCCTCGTCGGCCGCGCTCGAGTGCGCCACCGCCCTGGCCGTGAGCGCGCTCAGCGGCATCCACCAGCCGCTCGCCGACCTCGCGCAACTGGCCAGGCACGCCGAGAACGACTTCGTCGGAGTGCCGTGCGGAGTCATGGACCAGATGGCCGCGATGCTGGCGCGCGCCGGGCACGTGCTTTTCCTCGACACTCGCACCGGCCAGACCGAGCACATCGCGTTCGATCTGGCGGCCGCCGGGCTTGAGTTGCTGGTCATCGACACCCGCGTGCATCACGATCTCGCCGACAGCGGCTACCAGCAGCGGTTCTCGGACTGCGCTGCCGCGGCCCGGTTGCTCGGCGTGCGGGCCCTGCGCGACGTGCCCGCCGCGAGCCTGCCCGACGCGCTGGCCAGGCTCGCCGCCGAGCCGGTGCTTGCCATGCGGGTGCGGCACGTCGTCACGGAGAACGCCCGCGTGCTGGACACGATCGACCTGTTGCGAGCGGGCCTGCCCGCCAGGATCGGACCGATACTCAGCGCCTCGCACGCCTCGCTCCGCGACGACTTCGAGGTCAGCGCGCCGGAGCTGGACACCGCCGTGGCGGCCGCGGTCGCGGCGGGCGCGCTCGGGGCGCGGATGACCGGTGGCGGGTTCGGCGGGTCGGCGATCGCGCTCACGCCGGCGGCCGCGTCGGCCTCGGTTGCCGCAGCCGTCTCCGCCGCGGCCAGCAAGGCGGGCCATCCCGTTCCGGCGATCGGTGCGGTGCTGGCGTCCGCCGGAGCGCGGTGCGACAGCGCGACCGGCTGGCGGTGACGATCGTTCGCGCCTGGACGATCGGTCACTGTGTGTGATGGACGTCATATGCCTGATGAACGGATTCCGGAAGTTACCGTTCGCTATGCGGCGTTCACACTGAGTAACAGACAGCACCCGGGCGCGTGATGGTTGCCCCCTAGCAACGTGTCGCCCTGACCCGCGCACATCCGCGTACCCCAGCCGCAGCCAGGTGCATCGTCAACCGCATCGACCCGCGGCACCCTGGGTGACCGACGAGCGCTCCCCCGCGCCCGACCGAAGGCACACCTTGACCCCCCGTTTCACATTCCCGAATCCCTTTTCCGCATCCCCAACATCCCCAGCCGTTTCACCCGGCGGCCGTCACGGAAAGTGACACTCGGCGTCGCCGCAGCGGCCGCCGTGGCCGCGGCGGGCATTGTCACCGCCGTGTCGTCAGGCCCGGCACCCGTCATCGGCGCGGTCAGCCACTCCGGCGCCTTCAGCCGCGCCGCGGATGTCCGCGCGGCGGATCACTCGGACGGCTCCAGCTCGCACGGCCCGGTGCCGGCCAAGCACCTGCCGGCCAAGCACCTGGCGGCCAACCACACCGCCCCGGCAGAAAAGCACACCGCCCCGGCGGCCAAGCACACCGCGCCTGCTCATCAGGCACCGGCGAAGCACCAGCCACCGGCGAAGCACCAGCCACCAGCGAAGCACCAGCCACCAGCGAAGCACCAGCCACCGGCGAAGCAGGCGGCCGCGCCGGTCAGGCAACGGCATGCCTACCGCATCTACGACTCGGTCACGCCGTCGGCGATCCCGGCGCACAGGGCCGTGGCCACCTACGCTACCGGCGGCTACGCCGTCTCCCCCTCGCAGGTCGCCGGGCGGAAGACCGTGCTGTGGATCGACACCACCGGGGCGGACCATGCCGCTTCCATCCTCGACGTCGAGCCGGGTGACGCTACCCCGACCATGGCCGCGAGCTGGGCCTGGCACCGGCTGCACGACCGGCCGCGGGCGCTGGCCAGGATCTACACCATGCGCTCGGAGTGGCCGGCCGTGAAGGCCGCGGTCGCCACGCTCCCGGCCAAGATGCGCTCGCACGTCCGCTACTGGATCGCCGACCCGACCGGCTACCCGCACATCGTGCCCGGCTCGTCCGCGACCCAGTGGTACTGGGGGTCGAGCTACGACATCTCGACCGCGGCACCGCGGTTCTGACCGCCAGGACGCGACCGGCGCACGGCCGGCGGGGCAGCTGCCTCGCCGGCCGTGAGCCTCGCCGTCCGCGACCGGCTCAGCTATCCGGCCGGCGGCGCTCCCGGCTAGCGGGCTCCCGTGCGGTCAAACTCGCAGAAAGAGCCTGACCAGCCTCAACGAACCGTGCGCGCAACTGCCTGCGGCAGGCGGCTCGGTGACCCCCGAGAAGGACCTTATCCCGGTCAGCGGCACCGGGAGCTGGCCACCCGGGGCAGTGTCGGAAGCGACCGCTACATTCGTCGTCGTGTTCGAAACAGCCCCCGTCCTCGACAACCTGGACCACGAGCAGTGCCGGGCGGCGACCTGGCCGGGCGGGCCGCTGCTGGTGCTGGCGGGCGCGGGGACCGGGAAGACCAGGACCCTGGTGGCCCGGGCGGCCTGGCTGCGCGGCCAGGGGCTGGAACCGGGCCGGATCCTGCTGCTGACGTTCACCCGCCGGGCGGCCGACGAGATGCTGTCCAGGTCCGCCCCCGGCAGCGGAGCCGGGTCACCGGAGCGGATAACCGGCGGCACCTTCCACGCGATCGCGCACCGGATCATCCGCCGGCACGCCGAGTCGTTCTCGCTGCCGCCCCAGTTCACGGTCATCGACCCGGGCGACGTCACCGACCTGCTCGACGTGCTCCGCGCCCAGCACGGCCTGGTGAGCGCGGAACGGCGGGCGCCCAGGGCGGCGGTCTGCGCCGACATCTACACCAGGTGCGTGAACACCCAGCAGCCGGCGGCCGAGGTGGTGCGGACCAGCTATCCCTGGTGCACGCCGTTCACCAGCCGGCTGGCCGAGCTGTTCCGCGGCTATGTCGGCCACAAGCGCAGCCACAGCCTGGTCGACTTCGACGACCTGCTGCTGCTCTGGCGCGCCGCGCTGGCCGACGACTCGGCAGGCCCGGCGCTGCGCGGCATGTTCGACGCGGTCCTGGTCGACGAGTACCAGGACGTCAACGCCGTGCAGGCCGACATCGTCCGGCTGCTCCAGCCCGACTGCGCGGGGCTGACCTGCGTGGGCGACGACGCACAGGCGATCTACAGCTTCCGCGGCGCCGATCCGGGGCACCTGCGGCGGCTGCGCGCCGACTTTCCCGGCCTGACCGTGCTCAGGCTGGCCAGGAACTACCGGTCCGGGCAGGCGGTGCTGACCCTGGCTAACGCCGTCCGGCCGCAGTCGCCCGGCCTGGAACTCGCGCTGACCGCCGGCCGGGACGCCGGCCTGACCCCCGCGCTCGTCCGCTGCTACGACGAGGCCACCCAGGCGCGCGAGATCTGCGCCCGCGTGCTCGAGGCCCACGAGGCCGGCACCGACCTGCGCGACCAGGCCGTGCTCGTGCGCTCCGCGCACCACAGTGACGTGCTCGAGATCGAGCTCACGGCCCGCGGCATCCCGTTCGTGAAGTACGGCGGCCTGAGGTCACCGAGGCCGCCCACGTCCGCGACTTCCTCGCGGCGCTGCGCGTGATCGCCAACCCGGCCGACGATATCGCGTGGTTCAGGCTGCTCCGCCTGCACGACGGTATCGGGCCGGCTCATGCCAGGCGCATCAGCGGCGTGCTGCGCCCGGCCGATCCCGATCCGCTCGCCCGCCGCGACGCGGCCGCCGCGGCCGCCCCGGCCAGGTCGCGAGACGCTCTCGCGGCAACGCTGGAGGGCCTCGCCGGGGCCGCGCTCCTGGCCGGCACCGCCGACCAGGCGGCTGCCGTGCTGGCGGCGCTCGACGGCCCGCTCCGCGCCAGGTATCCCGACGCCGCCGTCCGGATCGCCGACCTGCGGCGGCTCACCGACGCCGCCGCGAGCCGGCCGTCGCTGCACGACGCGCTGGTCGAGCTCGCGCTCGACCCGCCGGTCTCGGCGTCCGATCTCGCCGGGCCGCCGCGGCTGGACGAGGACTACGTGGTGATCTCTACCATCCACTCGGCCAAGGGCCTGGAATGGCCGGTCGTCCACCTGCCGCACCTGGTCGACGGCGCGATGCCGAGCGATATGGCACTGGCGTACCCGGCGGGGCTGGACGAGGAGAGGCGGCTGTTCTACGTGGCGGTCACCAGGGCCCGCGATCAGCTGCACCTGTACGCGCCGCTGCGCTTGCACCATCACCGCATGGCCCGTGACGACCGGCACAGCCTGGCTCAGCTCACCAGGTTCCTCGACGCCGCCGCGCTCGCCGCCTGCCACGCGACCGACGCGAGCCCGCCCCGGCCGGCCGTCCCTCTCGCCGGCGCGCTCACGGCCAGGATCGACGCCGCGCTCGACGCCCTGTGGTCCGGCTGAACGCGCGCCTGCGACTCGTCAGGTCGCCGCGGGCAGGCGGGCCAGCACGTCGGCCCGCAGCACCGCCAGGCTGGCACCGGATGCCTCGATCAGCAGCCTGACCACGCCTGGCACGTGCCGGGGAAGGCCCAGGTACGCGCGTCCTCTCCTGGCCCGGCGGCTCAGGCCGGTCCCGGCCGGATCTTCGGCGTCACGCAGGACTCCGAGCAGGAGATGCTCGGGCCCCGCCTGGTCCCGGCCCCGCCCGGCAGCCTCCTCGCCGGCCAGCCAGAACGCCCGCCTGCAGCGGGCCGGGCCGCCAGCAGGCCGGCCGTCAGCAGGCCGGGCCGTCAGCGAATGCCGGCCGGGCGGAACTGGACGCTGATCCGCGGGCCCACTGCCCTGGCGGTCTTCGGGACGGCATGCTCCCAGGTGCGCTGGCAGGTGCCGCCCATGACCAGCAGGTCTCCGTGGCCGACCAGATACCGCAGCGCGTGGCCGTTCCCCCGCCGGGGACGCAGCATCAGGTGGCGGGGGTTGCCGAGTGAGACGATGGCCACGACGGTCTCGCGTACCCGGCGGCCCGAGTTGTCGCCGTGCCACGCCACGCTGTCCCGCCCGTCTCGGTACAGGCACAGGCCGGCGGTGCAGAGCGACTCGCCGATCTGGGCACCGTAGCAGCCATCGAGCGCGCGCCGCGCCTCCTCCAGCGCGGCATCAGGCAGCGCCTGATCCTTGCCGTAATGGCACAGCAACCGAGGGACGGATACGACCTGGTCGTACATCCGCCTCCGCTCGGCCCGCCACGGCACGGTACGAACCAGGCGCTCGAACAGCGCGTCCGCGCCGCGCAGCCAGCCCGGAGCAAGGTCGAGCCATGCCCCGCCTTCCAGCGTCGTCCGGCGGACGGAGGGGCCAAGGCCGCCCAGCCCGAACTCCTGCCCGACGTCGAATAGTGAGCCCTGGATAGCGCTGGTCATGGTCCCAGGATAACCAGGATTCAAATGAATGTTCGATAGCCGGGCACTGTGCAATCACCCGGCACGGATGATGGCTCCGCCCGCGGCCCGGAACAGGGTGGGACTCCGGTGCGCAGCGGGCAGCGAGGAACAGCGAGGGGGACGGAATGCCACAGTCGTCGGATGGCCGCCGCGGGGCTACCGCGGCGCCGAGCGCGGGCCGTGCCGCCGGGACGGTTCTCGATGTCGCCCAGCACCTGCCAGGAGTGCCTGCGCTGACGGCGCGCCTGGCGCCGCCGCACGGCCGTGCGGTCGCCGATGTGATCAGGCGGCCCGAGGCTGTCCTGCATCGCGCCAGGCAGCTTCCCACGGCGGTCCTGATGCTTCGCGATGCCGTGGCGCCGATCCTCACCGGGAAGGTCGACGACTGGCGCGCCGAGTACGCCTCCGCCACCGGAGTGCAGGCATTCATCTACGGATTCCCCTACATCTACAACGCCAGGCTCAGGCATGACTGGGTAGCCGAGCGGAAGGACCCGGCCGTCATCCCCTACGCGGCGGTCAATCACTTCTGGCACGCCGGCAAGCTGGTCGACGCGGCCTACCGCGACGGCGGCTGCCCGAACAACGACACCCTGTACTCGCTCGCCTGGGTCGACGTGTCCCGTGAGCCGGTCATCTTGTCGCACCCGGACATGGGGAACCGCTACTTCACTTTCGAGCTGATGGCATTCAGCTCGGACAACTTCGACTACGTCGGCCAGCGCAGCACGGGCAAGGGAGCGGGACACTTCGCCATCGCCGGGCCTGGCTGGAAGGGCAGGCTCCCGGCCGGCGTCAAGAAGACGCGGCCCTCACCTACCCCGTGGCTCCTCGTGCTCGGCCGTACCCTGGTCGACGGCCACCAGGACGTTCCCAGCGTCCGCGCGCTTCAGGAGCAGTACTGGCTGACCCCGCTCAGCAAGTGGGGGAAGCCGCGGGCAAGGCTGCCGCGGCGTCGCGCCGTCTACGCGCCGGCCGATCCCCAGCGCGACCCCCTCGCGCCGTGGAAGAGCCTGAACGCCATGCTGGCCGAGAACCCGCCGCCGCCGCACCACGCGCTCCTGCTCGACCAGTTCGCCCGCATCGGCATCGGTCCCGGTCTCGACGTGACGGCCCAGCCCGAGCCGGTCAGGCGCGGCCTGATCCGGGCAGCCGCGATCGGGATGCCGCTGCTGCGCCAGCAGTTCCTGAGCGGTGACTGGGCCACCGCGATCAACGGCTGGCGTTACCCGCCACCGGAAGAGGGCAGGTTCGGCGACGACTTCCTGCGGCGTGCCGCCGACCAGTCGCTGGCGGGCATCACCGCCAACGACCCGGCCGAGGCCGTCTACCTGGTCAACTTCGACGATGCCGGCGGCCGGAGGTTGTCGCCCAGGGGTCGCTACCGGCTGCGGTTCGCGGCCGGCGAGCTTCCGCCGGTGGACGCGTTCTGGTCGCTGACGGCCTACACCGAGTACGACATGAGCCTGATCCCGAACCCGGCGGGGCGCTACTCCGTCGGCGATCGCACGCCAGGTCTCAAGCGCGAGCCGGACGGCGGGCTGACGATCTATCTCCAGCCTGGCTCACCAGGATCGGCCAGGGCGGCTAACTGGCTGCCTACCTCCGGCGAGCATCCCTGGTTCGTGATCCTGCGGATGTACCGGCCGCGCCGCTCCGTGGTGCAGGCGAAATGGCGCTGCCCGGGCCTGGCCAAGGTCACCTGAGCACCCGCGTGCCAGCACCGGCCAGCCGATGACGACGCGGGCCGAGCCGGTCACGCTGCTGCGCAGCAGAAGCTATCTGGGCCTGCTGCTGCTCGCTGCACTGCTAGGCGTGCCGGTCTCGGCCAGCGCCTACGGGTTCCTCGCGCTGGTCAGCTATCTGCAGAAGGAACTGTTCACCCGGCTGCCGCACGGCCTCGGCTTCGTCAGCACACCGCGCTGGTGGCCGCTGCCCGTCCTGCTGGCCGGCGGGGTGCTGGCCGGCCTGGCGATCAGGTACCTGCCGGGCAACGGCGGGCCGTCGCCGGCGGGCGGCTTCAAGGTGCACGGCGCCCCGGCACCGTCGGCATTGCCCGGTGTCGTCCTGGCCGCGCTGGCGACACTGTGCTTCGGACTGGTGCTCGGCCCCGAGATGCCGCTGATCGCGCTCGGTGGCGGACTGGCCGTCCTCGCCGTGCGCCTGGCCAGGCGACCGGTGCCCGACCAGGCGAAGGCGGTGCTCGCGTCGGCCGGCAGCTTCGCGGCCATCAGCACCCTGCTCGGCTCGCCGATAGTCGGCGCGTTCCTGCTCATGGAGGGCATCAGGGCTCGGCGGCCCGGTGCTGAGCCTGGTCCTGGTGCCGGGGCTGCTGGCCGCCGGCATCGGCTCGCTGATCTTCGTCGGCCTCGGCAGCCTCACCGGCCTGGGCACCTTCTCGCTCGCGATCCCGGGCCTGCCGCACTTCGCCCAGCCTGACCTGGCCGAGTTCGGCTGGGCGGTCGTCATCGGGGTCGCGGCCGCGCTGACCGGAACCGGCCTGCGGTGGCTCGGCCGCCTGGTCCAGCGCTGGGCGGACCGGTACACGATGCCGGTGCTGCCGGCCGGCAGCCTGATCGTCGCGGGGCTGGCGATCGGATACGCGCAGAGCACCGGCAAGCCGGCTTCTGACGTGCTGTTCTCCGGCCAGTCGGCGCTCGGCCCGCTCGTCACCCACGCGGCGGGCTACACCGCGGGAGCGGTGGTGCTGCTGGTGGTGTGCAAGGGCCTCGGCTACGCCATCTCGCTCGGCAGCTTCCGTGGCGGCCCCGTCTTTCCCGGCATGTTCGTCGGTGCAGCCGGCGGCGTCGCGCTGTCGCACCTGCCGGGGCTGCCGCTGGTCGCCGGCGTCGCCATGGGCATCGGCGCGATGTCCTCCGTGATGCTGACGCTGCCGCTGACTTCGGTGCTGCTCGCGACCCTTCTGCTCGCCTCCGACGGGATCGCGGTGATGCCGCTGGTCATCGTCGCGGTCGTCGTGACCTACGTCGCGAGCGCACGGATCGGGCCGGCCCTGGCCGCTCCGCCCGAGGCTTATCCGCCCCAGGCGCCGTAGCTGAACCGGCCAGCGAGGCCGCCTATTACCCGCCGCTGTGATCCGGACGGACAGCGGACCCGACAGAGGGCAAACCCGAGTATGTTGTCCGGATGACGCCCGCCGTCCTGGGGATGGTCGCCGCGACCTACGTCAGGGACATCGAGGCCTCCCGCAGCTTCTACCAGTTGCTCGGCTTCCGGGAGCGCTCGAGCGGGAACGCCGCCGCCTCGGCGTGGTCGGCACTGCAGCACGGCGAGTACCAGCTGCTGCTCGCCTCGACCCGGCCGCCGCTGGACGTCCCCCCGCTTCCGCTGCTGTTCTGCTTGTGCTTCGACGATCTCGACGCCGTGATCGGGGCGCTGCGGGAGGGCGGCTTCGACGTGCTCGGCACGGGCAGCCCCTGGCCACTGCCTGGCGGTGAGGCGCAGGTGCGCGACCCTGACGGCAACGCCGTGCTGCTCGGCGGGCGGGAGCGGCCGGCCACCCGGCCGCCGGCCGGGAATGAGGACGCCTGCGCGCCCTTCTCGCTGCTGGCGGAGGCGGCCGCCATGGCAGCCGGCGGCGGTGGCTGGGCAACCTGCCAGGTACGCGACGTCGACGGGAAAAGGTGCAGCCAGCCGGGAGTCCTGAAGCTCGCCGACTCGGCCGGCGACTCCGTCTGGGCGTGCCTCGACCATGCCGACGAGATCCTCGTGACCGTGCGCGGGGCCTTCCTCGCCAGCCAGGCGGGGGACGGAGTCGCGAGCTACCGGTCCAGCCGGCGCGGCTAGCGGGCGCGAATGATCCTCAGCTATCGCGGTACGTTAGAAAGCTGACGATGATCCGAAACCGAACGGACAAGCCGGAGCAGTCGTGGACTCGCACACCGAGATCCTCAGCGTCGGCCCTCGCGACCATATCGTGCTTTTCTACGCCGACGATGCCGAGCTCGCACAGAAAGTTGGCGGATATCTTCTCGACGGCATCCGCCGCGGCGGCGCGACCATCGTGGCCGGCACCAGGTCGCACCGGCTCTCGCTCGCCAGGATGCTGGTCAGCGCGGGAATCGACCTCGCGGCCGGCCGCGCGGACGGCACGTACTCCGAACTCGACGCGAACGAGACGATCGGCCGGTTCGTCGTCTCCGACCATGCGGACCCGGCCGGCTTCTGGTCCGAGATCACTCCGCTCATCCGGCGAGCGGCCGAGCGAGGCCGGCCGGTCAGGATCTTCGGCGAGATGGTCTCGCTGCTCTGGGACGCCGGGCTGGTCAGCGCCGCGATCGAGGTGGAGGCGATGTGGAACGAGCTCGGGGCCCAGTTCCCGTTCTCGCTCGTCTGCACCTACCCGATCCGAGCCGTCGTCGCCGATGGTCACGCCGACCCGCTGACCGAGGTGTGCCGGGCGCACTCGGTGGTCGCCGGCGAGCCGCCACCGTCGATGCGCGGCTGGCGCTTCTAGCCGGCCGGCTCGCCGGACCGGAAGCTACTCGAGCGGCGGCAGCTGCTGGCCTTCGCGGAGCACGGCGCCGAACAGGTCGCCGAGTTCGGCCACCCGGCCGAGCACGGTCCTGATCGTGAAGCCGTCGGGACGCAGAGCCGGATCGTCGAGTTCCTCCCAGGCGATCGGAGCCGAGACCGGCGCGCCGGGCGCGGCCCGCGGGCTGTAAGGAGCGACCAGGGTCTTGTTGCTCACGTTCTGGGTGTAGTCCAGCCTGGCCAGGCCGCCTCGCTCGCGGACATCCCACTTCCAGCTCACCAGGTCGGGCACCACCGAGCCGATCGTCTTGGAGAGCTGCTCGACCCAGCCCCTGGTGTCCTCGTAGCCCGGGCCGGCCGCCACCGGTATCCAGATCTGGATCCCCCGCCGGCCGGTGACCTTGGCCCGCGCCCGCACGCCCAGATGCTCGAGAGCGGTCCTGTGCAGCCTGGCCAGCACGAGAATGTCCTGCCAGGAGGTCGAAGCACCGGGGTCGATATCGATGAGCGCGTAGGTCGGGCAGCGCGGGTCGGCGGCCAGGGCGGTCCACGCGTGCCATTCGAGCGCACCGAAGTTAGCGGCCCAGACCAGCGCCGCGGGCTCGTCGACCACCAGGTATGTCGTCGTCTTGCCGCGCTCTGCCTCCGGGTTGTCCCAGCGCGGAATCCAGTCCGGCGCGTGGTCGGGAAGCTGCTTATGCCAGAACCCCGGCACGGCCGCGCCGCCGGGAAAGCGGTGCATGTTGAGCGGCCGCCCGGCCAGGTAGGGCAGGATCACCGGCGCGATCCTTGCCGCGTAGCCGATCAGCTCCCGCTTCGTCACCGCCGCCTCGTCGCCCTCCCGTCCGGGGAAGAGCCCCTTGTCCAGGTTGGTCAGCCGCAGCGTGCGGCCGAAGACGTCCCACCGGCCGCCGGAGCCCAGCTCGTCGAGCGCCGCGAGTTCGGCCTCGCTCGGAGGCGGGACCGCGGGCGGTCGCAGCGCGACAGATGCCTGCGCGGGCGGCAGGTCGGACCGCCAGAGCCGGTCGGGGTCGGCTTTGACCTCCTCGTTGGTCCTTCCGCTGAGCACCGAGCGCGGATGGTCCTCCGGGTCCCAGCCCGGCACCGCGTCGTCGTCGGCCTTGTGCAGCAGCAGCCACTGGTCGGAGTCGCCGCCGGCCTGTTCGGCGGCCCTGTCCCGGGACCGGCCCCGGCCACTGCTGCGCACCAGGATCAGGCGGCCGCGGAGCTTGCGTCCGGTAACGTCCACGTGCAGTTCCCCGGCCGCTACCGCGGCGGCCGGATCATCCGTCGCGTGCGGCTCCCAGGTCCCGAGATCCCAGACGATCACGTCGCCGCCGCCGTACTCTCCCGCCGGGATCACGCCCTCGAAGTCGAGGTACTCGATCGGATGATCCTCGACGTGAACGGCGAGCCGCCTGACCGCGGGATCAAGGGTGGGGCCGTTCGGCACCGCCCAGCTCACCAGCACGCCGTCGATCTCGAAGCGCAGGTCGTAGTGGAGCCGGCGGGCCCGGTGCCGCTGCACCACGAACCGCCGATGACCGTCGCCGGCGGCCGGCCCGGCGCGTGCCCCCGCGGGCTCGGGGGTGCGGCTGAAGTCGCGCTTGGCCCGGTACTGCCCGAGCTGCTCGCCGCTGCTGGCCACGATCCCAACCTTCGCACCATCGGCCGCTCCCGGCCAGGGCCCGCTCGCTCGTGATCCTTGACGCCAGCCGGCGCAGGTTCAGCGTTGGCCGAGCTTCCTGGCCAGCTCGTCGCGGCCCATCTTCGACCGGCCCGGCAGGTCCCTGCGCTTGGCAATCTCGTACAACTCCGCCCGCGTCTTGGGCGTGCTCGCTCCGGCCCGCTTGCGCTGGGCCACGGCCGCGCCCTGCTTGCCGAGCGCGGTCTTGGTCTTCGCCGGCATGTGCGCGATCGTCTTCTTCGCTGACGCGGCCCGCTGCGCCTTCTTCACGTTGCCCCTGGCCGCCCGAGTTTGCTTGGCCGTTGCCATTCCGGTTCGCTTCCTTCCGCTGTCCGCTCCGATGTGCCCGGAAGTCCTTTGACTACCCGCTGAGCCGGTCCATTAACTACCGGTGATCACCGGTGCGCCGGGGCTCCGCGGCCGCACGCCGCCGGGCGCGGGCTCGGCAGGCCGGAACCGGGGCGAGCCGCCTGCGCCGCCTCAGCTGCCAAGCGCGCGGGCCAGCTGCGACTTGTTCATCGACGACCTGCCCTTGATGCCCCGCTGGCGTGCCTCGTTGTAGAGCTGCGCGAAGGTCGGCCCGCCCGCGCCGCTGCGTGAGCGCAGCCCGCCGCGGCGGGAAGACGAGATGTCCTTCTTCGATGTCCGGCTGGCGGACTTCGACTCCCCGGCCCTGGCCCGCTCCTTGTTGACCGTGCGGGCCGCGATCTCGGTTGCCCGCTCCTGGCTCTCGCCGCGCTTCCGTGCGCTGTCCCTGATGTGCGCGTACTGCCTTTCCCGCTGCTGGCTTGATCCCCTCGGCATGCCCATCACTTCCCGCGTCCGTGGCTTTCGCGGCCGGATCGCCCGGGCCGGACTTACCTAGCCGCTCTACCCGCGCTCGGCGCGTGCATGCGACGGCTCACTCGATCACGGGCGACACCGCCCCGCCGAGTCCCGCCTCTCGGGACAGCCGGACAGCGCACTCGAGCATCGCCGCGTGAACGAAGGCCTGCGGCAGGTTTCCGCGCAGCTGGCGCTGGTGCACGTCGTACTCCTCGGTGTACAGCCCGGCCGGCCCGCAGGCTGCCCGGTTGCGCTCGAACCAGTGCGCCGCCGCCACGTCGTCGCCCCAGACATGCATGGTCAGCGCCATCCAGAAGCCGCAGAGCAGGAAGGCACCCTCGGCCTCGTGCATCGGCCTGTCGTCATGGCGGAACTGGTAGAGGTAGCCGTCGTCGGCCAGCTCGGCGGAAACGGCGGCCACCGTCGCCTCGCTGCGGGGGTCGCCTGCTGGCAGTGCACCGCGCAGCACGGAGGGCAGCAGCGAGGCGTCCACGCGCTGGTCCGAGATCGTGCGCTGCCACCGCCCAGTCTTGTGCACCGCGCGATCCAGGTCCGCCATGATCGCATCCGCGAGCCCGCTCCAGCGCGCAGCGAGCCGCCCGCCATGCGCAGCCGTGGCGCCCGCCATGGCGCGGAGTCCGGCGACGCACGCGAGCCAGGAGTGGGTCCAGTAGTCGTCGTGCAGCTCCCAGATGCCGGCCTCTGGCTCGGTCCATCGCCGTTCGATCGCCGCGGCGGCCACCTCGGCGGCCCGCATGTCGTCGGGCCCGAGCAGGTCCAGCTCCGCCGCAGCAGCGAGAAGCTGCAGCGCCTCGCCGAGGCTGTCGAGCTGGAACTGAGCGTTCACCCGGTTTCCCGCGCGCGCCGAGCCGCCCGGGTAGCCACGGAGCCGAAGGCCGCTCTCACCAGGAATGCGATCGCCGCTGACCGTGTAGGCCGGCTTCAGGTCAGGCCCGTCGGCGAGCAGCCGCCCGGTGATGAACCCGATCGTTCCCGACAGCTGGCTGCCCGCTCCGTGGGCTGCCATCGCCATGCCCGCGTAGCACTGATCGCGGATCCAGGCGTACCGGTAGTCGTAGTTGCGCACGCCTTCGAGCCGCTCGGGAAGTGACGTCGTCGCGGCGGCGACCATTCCCCCTGACCTGGCCGTCAGGCCCCTGATCACGGCGTACGTGTGCGTGGCGTCGCGGGACGCGACGAGGTCGTCGCACTTCGGCACGGCCGCTGCCCACGCCTCCTCGGTCGCCTGCCAGGCAGCCTCCGCATCGGCCGGAGGCTGGGCGAGCGGCCGGTCGGAGATCTCGAGCACGAGGTCATGGTGCTGCCCGGCCGGCACGGTCAGGGCGAGCGACAGCCGCCCGGCCGGGTCGGGACGCGCCCGCCCTGCACCGGACCACCGCAGCCACACCGCCCCGGTATTCGCTCGCGCACCGCTGCGGCCGGTCCAGATGCTTTCCGCTCGGGACAAGTCACGTATCCGGCCGCGACCGTAACCGGCCCGGAGGTCGAGGATGACGCGCACCCTGGCCGGCTCGTCCAGCGCCTCGATCCGGCGCAGGATCACCGCGGTATGCGGGTCGGCCGGCATCGCGAGCGCCTCCCGGCACTCCATCACCCCCGGCCCGACCCACCGGCTGCGCCAGATCAGGCTGGCCGGCTCGTAGTAACCGCCCCAGACATGCCACGGGTCGTCTGGCGTCACGGCATACCCGCCCTCGCCGCCGAGCAGCGAGGAGAACACGGCCTGGCTGTCCCAGCGCGGCACGCACATCCAGACGATCGCGCCATCGGGCCCGATCAGGCCGCCGCGCTCGCCGTCGGCGATGAACGAGTAGTCCCGCAGGACGCGGGGCCGCCACAGGTCTCGCATCGGCGTCAGGACGCCGCCTTCGTCAGCCAGGCGTGAACGAACTGCAGCATGTCGGCGCCGGCCAGTGCCGCGACGACCGAGGAGTAGACGGTCACCGTCACCAGGTAGCCGCCGAGCGGCCGGTCCGCGCTGCCGGCATAGTGCTCGCGGATCTCGCTGGCCGACTCGATCAGTCTCGTCCCCACAGTTGTGTTTCTCCCCATGGCGGCTACCGCTCTCCAGCTGCGATTCGATCAAACACCGCGCCCTGCACCGGTGTCGGTTTGCGCGGCGCAGCGGCGGGTAGCCGCCCGCGCATGACTCAGACCGTCGTTATCAGCGGCGCCAGCGCCGGAATCGGCCGGGCTACCGCTCGGCTGTTCGGCCGGCGCGGCGACCGGGTCGGCCTGATCGCGCGCGGCGCCGATGGCCTCAACGCCGCAGCCGACGACGTCACCAGGTCCGGCGGGTCGGCGCTGGCCGTCGCCGCCGACATCGCCGACTACGCCAGGCTCGACGCCGCGGCCGATCAGATCGAGGAGGCGCTCGGGCCCATCGACACTTGGATCAATGCCGGCTTCAGCTCCGTTTTCGCTCCCTTCGCCGAGATCAGTCCCGAGGAGTTCAGCCGGGTCACCGAGGTCAGCTACCTCGGCTTCGTGCACGGGACCATGGTGGCGCTGAACCGGATGCGGCCGCGTGATCACGGCACGATCGTGCAGGTCGGCTCGGCGCTCGCCGAGCGCAGCATCCCGCTGCAGTCGGCTTACTGCGGGGCCAAGCACGCGATCGTCGGGTTCACCTCCTCGCTGCGATGCGAGCTGCTGCACGAGGGCTCGGACGTGCATGTCACGGTGGTGCAGATGCCCGCGGTGAACACGCCGCAGTTCTCCTGGGTCCGTTCCAGGCTGCCGAGGCAGCCGCAGCCGGTGCCGCCCATCTACCAGCCGGAGCTTGCCGCTCGCGGCATCGCGTACGCGGCGGATCATCCGCGCAGGCGAATGTACTGGGTCGGCGGCACGACCGCGGCCACGCTGATCGCGAACCGGATCGCGCCCGCGCTGCTCGACCGATACCTGGCCAGGACCGGCTTTGACTCCCAGCAGACCGACGAGCCTGCCAGGGCGAGCCGGCCCGACAACCTGTGCGAACCCGCCGACGGTCCCGCCGGGCCGGACTTCGGCGCGCGCGGCGAGTTCTCCGGCCGATCACATGACCGGTCGCCGCAGATGTGGCTCTCCCAGCATGCCGGCCAGGTGACGGCCGGGGTAACCGGAGCGGCCGTGCTCGGCGGCCTCGTCGGCATCGCCCGGCGCGGCCAGTAGCCCGCCCGCACGCTACGGCTTCAGCTCCTCGATCTTGTCCTTGAACAAGGTGGTGGCTATCGTCGCCTTGCGCGGCTGGCCCCGCAGGAACGCTTCCGCGAACTTCTTGGCCTGCTTGTACTCCACCTTGCCGGGCAGCGGCGGCTCGTCGGGGTTGACGTTGACGTCCACGAGTGCCGGACCGTCGTGGCCCAGCGCCTTGCTGATCGCGCCGCGCACGTCCTCGGCCTGCTCCACCTTGATCCCGAGCCCGCCGTTCGCGGTCGCCAAGGAGGCGTAGTCGGCGAACGGCTGCGGGTAGCGCACGCCGTGCTCTGGGTAGCCGAGGACCATCTGCTCCCACAGGATCTGGCCGAGCGAGTTGTTGTTGTTGATCACGATCTTGATTGGCAGCCTGTGCTGCACGGCGGTCAGGAACTCGGCCATCAGCATCGAGAACCCGCCGTCGCCGACGTATCCGATGACCTGCCGCCCGGGCAGGGCATGCTGGATGCCTACCGCGTAGGGCAGGCCGGGTGCCATGCTGGCCAGGTTGCCCGACAGGTAGAACTGCCTGCCGCCCGTGATCGTCCAGTGCCGCGCGGCCCAGGTCGCGATCGTGCCGCTGTCGCAGGTCAGGATCGCGTCGTCGGCGGCCAGCTGATCGAGCACGCCGACCACGTACTGCGGGGCGATGGGGCTCCTGAGCTCGTCCTGCTGACCGGTCATCTGCTCGCGCCACTTGCCCATGGCCCTGACGTACTTATCCAGGAAGGAGGTGTCGGCGCGCTGTTCCGCTACCCCTGTTCCGGGTATTACTCACCGCGGCGCCGATCAGGCGGGTGGCAGGCCTGGTTTGGCGGCCGGCTATCCCGGTAGCTGACCTGAGTCCGGCCCCCGGCTGAGGCCGGCGGGGCGCTTGCCAGGAAGGCAGGTCCGCGGTGAGTACAGGGCCCGCGATCGGCACGGAGTCGCCGGCGAAGGCGGGCCCTCCGGTGGAGACAGTGACCGCGGCGTCCTACGTGATCCCCACCGACGCCCCTGAGTCCGACGGGACGCTCTCCTGGGACTCCACGGGCATGATCATCGTCAGGGTCCTGGCGGACGGCGAGCAGGGACTCGGCTGGAGCTACGGCTCACCGGTCGCGGCCGGGCTCATCCGCGACGCGCTCGCCAGCCTGGTCGCCGGCGCGAACGCCATGGACGTACAGCGCGCGGCGGAGGCGATGACCAGGGCGGTGCGCAACATCGGGCGCGAGGGAATCGCGTCAATCGCCATCTCCGCCGTCGACATCGCGCTCTGGGACCTGAAGGCACGCTTGCTCGGCGTCCCGCTGGCGGCGCTGATCGGCCAGGTCAGGCCGGACGTGCCGATCTACGGCAGCGGCGGCTTCATCTGCTACGACGAGAAGCAGACCCGCGATCAGCTGGCGGGATGGGTGCACGGTGACCGGATCCCGCGCGTGAAGATCAAGGTCGGCGAGTCCTGGGGCGGCAACGAGCGAAGAGACCGTGAGCGCGTCGCCCTGGCCAGGAAGGTGATCGGGCCGGACACCGAGCTGTACGTCGATGCCAACGGCGGATACGGCACCGGCCAGGCGGTGCGAGTGGGCGCGTGGCTGTGCGACTACGGCGTCAGCTGGTTCGAGGAACCCGTGTCGAGCCAGAATCCTGCCGGCCTCGCCGCGATCAGGGAGCAGGTCGCGCCGGATGTGGCGGCCGGCGAGTACAGCTGGACCCTGGCCGACTCGGCGCGCCTGCTCGACGCCGGCGCGGTCGACTGCCTGCAGCTCGCGAGATCGGCGATCAGCTAGGAATCTCCCAGATGCATGTCTCGCGGCTGCTCGCGCACGCGCTCGGATACCTGCGCGACCGGATACTCGAATCGCGTCCGCGCCTCGCCGTGGACCTTGAGCCAGCGGACAGCTGACCGGATCGGGCGATCAGCTCGCTTCCTCGGCGGCGGCCTGCTGCGCGGCGATCGCCAGCTCGACGGTGTCGTACATCGGGATCCGGTCGGCAAGGCCGGTGATCCACAAGGTCCTCGTGTACTGGAACCTCGCGCCGGCGAGCGCCAGCGATCCGCCGGCCGCCACCAGGCCCTTCCAGTGGCCGACGATCACGGCGAGCGAGCTCGTGTCCATGAAGTCGACCACCGACAGGTCGAGCACCACCCGGTCGATCCTGGCGCGGGAGTCTGCCAGCAGGTCGTCAAGCTGCCGGCTGGTGACGATGTCCAGGTCGCCGACCATGCCGACTACCAAGGTGCCATCGCTCTCGGAAGCCGAGAGCTCGAACTCTGGCACGCCGTACCCCCAAACCGGATCAGGCCGACCAGGACCGGCACGACGCGTCGACGCCGGAACTACGCCACGACATCGATGCATTAACAGGGACATGCTATGCGCGCCCGGGCTGCGGGGCCAGCGGCCGCCGGCTCAGCCGGTCCGAGCTCGGCTAGCCCGGCCGCGGGCACCGGTCCCACGCCGGAGCGGACCGCGCGCGCTGGACAGGCAGGCCGACCTCGGGTAGCGTTTCGGGCAGTGCTTACGACGCAGGCACACCCGTCTGTCACGGCGTGATGGTGTTGGGTGTGCCTTTTCCCGTTTTCGCGGTGGTACTAGCGACTCGCTCGTAGCGCTCAGAACCCCCCGGCTGGCTACCTGGCAGGCATCCGCGGCGTGACATCAGCCCGGACACCGCAAGGAGGCCCCAGGGATGAAGATCGCCCTCGTCGCACGGCATGTCTCAGCTCCGGCCACCGCGTCAGACCTGTACGCCGCGGAGCAGGCCGATCACGTCGCCGGTCTCGGCAAGGCGCTCGCCGCGCAGCGGCACAACGTCGTCATCTACGCCCGCAAGGTCGCGCCCGGAATGCCGGACCGCGAGACGCTCGCTCCCGGCTTGACCGCCCGCTACATCAAGGCAGGACCGCCCGCACCAGTTCCCGCCGACCAGCTTCCCCAGCATGTCGCCGAGATCGCGAGGTACCTCGCGGCGCGCTGGCGGAAGGACACCCCAGACATCGTGCACGCGCACCACTGGACCAGCGGTCTCGCTGCCCTGCTCGCGGCGCGCGAGCAGCCCGTCCCGGTCATCCAGAGCTTCGGCTCGCTGGGCACCGCGGAGGCGCGCTACGGCGTGCCTGGTCCTGGGGCAAGCGCCAGGATCCGGATGGAGGCCTGCATCGCTCGGACAGTCACTGGGGTGCTGGCGGCCGCCTCCGACGAGGTCACTGAGCTGTCGGGGCTCGGGATTCCGGGCGCCAGGGTCAGGGTGGTGCCCTGTGGCGTCGACACGAGCCGCTTCGATCCCGAAGGGCCTGCCGCCAAGCGCAACGGTGAGTTCCGGCTGCTCCATGTCGGCTCCCTCGCCGAGCACAGCGGCCTGGGCACGCTGCTCAAGGCGCTGGCCGGCCTGCCGGGAGCCGAGCTTGTCATCGCGGGCGGACCCGACCAGGATGAGCTTGACTCGGACATCGCGTGCAAGAAGCTAGGCAAGCTGGCCGCCGCGCTCGGCGTCGCCGACCGCGTCACCTTCACCGGCCTGGTCGTCGGCAAGGACCTGCCTGCCCTGATGCGCTCGGCCGACCTGTTCGTCAGCGCGGCACGCTACGAGCCGTACGGCACCGCCGCGATCAGCGCGATGGCCTGCGGCAAGCCCGTCGTGGCGACCGCGGTAGGCGCGCATGCTGACGCGGTCATCGATGGCACAACCGGCCTGCTCCTGCCGCCCGGCCGGCCAGAAGTTCTCCTCAGGCGGCTGCGCGACCTGCTCGCCACTCCGATGAAGCTCACGGCGTTCGGCATCGCCGCCGCCGACCGGGCCAGGTCACGCTACCCGTGGGCGCGCATCGCGGCGGAGACCGCGGCCGCGTACGAACGGTGCATCTCCGCCCAGGACGCCAGGCCAGCCAGGAGCGCCGCGTCGGCGCCGGCGCGGTGGCCGACGAGCCAGACCGCGCAGCGGCGTGCGGCCTGACCGCGTCCTGCCGTGCTCGGCCGTGCTCGGCCGCCCATGCTTGCCGGGCCGGAACAGCGGAAATGACTTCCGTCGGAGGTGAGCGCAATGCCCAACTACTGGCTCGGCATCATGGCAGTCGCCTTCGCGGCCGCCCTGGCCCTCTGGATCGTACTCGTCTTCCGTGCGGGCCAGCGCAGCCCGGGCCCGCCGCAGGAGTCCGCGCCGCACCGCGAGGTGATCGGCGGCGCCTTCGCGGCCCGCGAGGGAGGCCGGCAGGTGATGCCTGACCCTGGCGCACCGCTCGTGCCGGAAACCGACGAGAACGTGCCGCGGCAGGGCAGCCCGCCGACGGCCGGGCCGGGGACCGAGCACACGGTCCCCGGGCAGGGCACCGAGCACACGGTCCCCGAGCAGGGCAAGGACCGCGTACCCGAGCAGACTCCGGCGCGCGGCGACCGTCCCTGACCGCCCGGGACACCCCGCGCTGCGGGGAATGCCCAGGCCGGTCATGTTTGACGCGCCCAGTCCGGGCAGTGCATATGAACTGCCGCTGGCCGCGCGCGTCGCGCACCTGACGGCCTTCGGCACCGACCCGGAGCGGGAGGGCACATGGCCGGCGAGCTTCCTGGACGGCGGATCGCCGTCGTCGCCGCCGACGGCGCTGCGGGCCGCGCGAACACGTCGGGCCTCGAGCGCGAGCTCGCCGAGCGAGTCGCCGGCGAGGTGCGGTTCGACGCGGGAAGCCGCGCGGCCTATTCGACCGACGGCTCGAACTTCAGGCAGGTGCCGATCGGCGTCGTGATTCCGCGCAGCGTCGACGCGGCGGTCGAGGCCGTGGCCGTCTGCCGGGAGCACGGCGTTCCGGTGCTCTCCCGCGGCGGCGGGACCAGCCTGGCCGGACAGTGCACCAACGAGGCGATCGTGCTCGACTGGTCCAAGTACTGCAACCGGGTGGTCAGCGTCGCCGACGACAACCAGACCTGCGTGGTCGAGCCCGGCATCGTGCTCGACGTGCTCAACGCCGAGCTCGCGTGGCGTAATGTGCGGTTCGGCCCCGAGCCAGCCACCCACATGAACTGCACGCTCGGCGGCATGATCGGCAACAACTCATGCGGCGCGACTGCCCAGCGCACCGGCAAGGTGGTCGACAACGTCGCCGCCCTTGAGGTACTGCTCTACGACGGAACCAGCTTCTGGTGCGGTCCGACCGGCGACGGGAAGTATGCCGAGATCGAGCGGCGCGGCGACCGCAGGGCCGAGATCTACCGCAGGCTGCGCCGGCTTCGCGACACCTACGCCGACGAGATCAGGAGCCGGTATCCGGACATTCCGCGCCGGGTCTCCGGGTACGACCTGGACTCGCTGCTGCCCGAGCACAACTTCGACATCGCGGGCCTGCTGGTAGGCAGCGAGTCGACACTGGTCACCGTGCTGCGAGCCAAGCTGAAGCTGGTTCGGCTGCTGCCCGAGCGCAGCCTGGTCGTGCTCGGCTACCCGAGCATCGACAAGGCCGCCGACGCGGTCCCGGCGATCCTGCCGCACAAGCCGATCGCCCTCGAGGGACTCGACCACCGGCTGATCCGCGACCAGCAGGTCAAGCACCTCAACGCGCAGGCTCTGCGGGAACTGCCGCAGGGATCGGCCTTCCTGATGGTGCAGTTCGGCGGCAACAGCACCGAGGAGGTCGACAAGTCCGCGCAGCAGATGCTCGACGCGCTGCACGAGACCGAGCACCACCCGAGCGTGGAGTTCTTCGACGATCCGGCCAGGGAGGACGAGCTCTGGCAGGTGCGCGAGGCCGGCCTCGGCGCGACCGCGCACGTGCCTGGCCAGCCAGACACCTTCGAAGGCTGGGAGGACTCGGCCGTCGCGCCGGAGCGGCTCGGCGGCTACCTGCGCGACCTGCAGCGCCTCTACGACCATTTCGGCTACAGCAGCGACGTGATGCCGAGCCTGTACGGCCACTTCGGCCAGGGCTGCGTGCACACGAGGATCCCGTTCGACCTGTACACCGCGGAGGGAGTCGCGAAGTACCGCCGGTTCATGGAGAGCGCCGCAGACCTTGTCGTCTCGCACGGCGGCTCGCTGTCCGGCGAGCACGGGGACGGGCAGTCCAGGGGCGAGCTGCTGGTGAAGATGTTCGGAAAGCGGCTGGTCGGGGCGTTCGGCGAGCTGAAGGCGACCTTCGATCCTGACAACCGGATGAACCCCGGCAAGGTCGTCCATCCCGCCCGGCTCGACCATCACCTGCGCCTCGGCGGCGACTGGGCGCCAGCTACCCCGCAGAACCTGTTCTTCCGCTACCCGCACGACGGCGGATCGTTCGCCCAGGCGGCCAACCGCTGCGTCGGCGTCGGGAAGTGCCGGCAGCACTCCCATCCCGGCGGCGCGGTCATGTGCCCCTCGTACCAGGTCACCGGCGAGGAGGAGCACTCCACCCGCGGCCGGGCCCGGCTGCTGTTCGAGATGCTGAACGGGCACGCCGACTCGCCGGTGAGCGACGGCTGGCGGTCCGCCGCCGCCCGCGACGCGCTCGACCTGTGCCTGGCCTGCAAGGGCTGCAAGACCGACTGCCCCGCCAACGTGGACATGGCCACCTACAAGGCCGAGTTCCTCGCCCAGCACTTCCGCGGCCGGCAATGGCGCCGGCCGCGGTCGGACCTCGCACTCGGCTGGCTGCCGGCGGCCGCGCGGCTGGTCTCCAGCCTGCGGCTGGCCGGCGCCGCGAACGCGCTCACCCACGCGCGCGGGCTGGACCGGATCGCCGCGCTGGCGGCCGGCATCGAGCCGCGCCAGACGCCGCTGTTCGCCAGGGAGAGCCTGCAGCGCTGGCAAGCCAGGCGCGCACTCGCGGGCGGCCAGGGCGCGAAGGCCGGGGCGAGCCAGAACGGGCAACCGCCGCATGCGGCCGGCTCGCTCGGCACCGTGCTGCTCTGGCCCGACACGTTCACCAACTACTTCCATCCGCACGTCGGCCAGGCGGCCGTGCGCGTGCTTGAGGAGGCCGGCTGGGCAGTCCAGATCCCGGCCGAGCCGCTCTGCTGCGGCCTGACCTGGATCTCCACCGGTCAGCTCCAGACCGGCAAGCGGATACTCGCCCGGACCGTGGCCCGGCTGGCCGAGCACGTCAGAGGCGGCGGCTACGTCGTCGGCCTGGAGCCGAGCTGCACGACGGTGTTCCGCTCAGACGCCGCCGAGCTCTTCCCCGACGACCAGGACGTGCTCAGGCTGCGCGACCACACGCTCACCCTGGCCGAGCTGCTTGCCGAGCACACGCCTGGCTGGCAGCCGCCGCCGGTACGCCGCCAGGTCCTGGCCCAGGTGCACTGCCACCAGCACGCGGTGCTCGGCTGGGATGCGGATGCAAGGCTGCTCAGCGCCGCCGGGGCAACGGCCGAGCCGCTGGAGTCCGGCTGCTGCGGTCTGGCCGGCAACTTCGGCTTCCAGCCAGGCCACGGCGACGTGAGCCGCGCGCTCGCCGAGCGGGTCCTGCTTCCCCGGCTCCGCGACGCGGCCCCCGACACGGTCATCCTGGCCGACGGGTTCAGCTGCCGGACGCAGATCCACGAACTCGACAGCGGCGACCGCGAGGCCATGCACCTGGCGGAGCTGCTGGCCTACGCGACCGAACTGCCCCGCGATCATCCCGAGCGGCTGGCCGCACCGCGTCCGGCCGAGCCCACGACGGCGAGCAGGCTGGCCGCGGCCGGAGCGGCGGCCGGGATCGGGGCCGGACTGGCCGCGGGAGCCGCTGTTGCTGCCCGATCGGCCATGCGATGATGACGGCGGGAGCAGCTCGCTGCCGCCGACTCGGTACCGACGATGGCGAGCCGTCCCGGATGGCGTGACGGGGGATGGTACAGGTGATCAAGACCACGCTCAAGCTCGGAGCGGTCGCGGCCGTCGGGGCCGCGCTGGCGCTGGGGTGGCGAGACATCAAGCGGTTCGTGCAGATCAAGCGGCTATCGGCCACGGGAACTCACCCGGAAAGAATTCCGGTCGGCGGCCGCGCGGTCTACCCGCGGAGCCACGCCGATGGCGAGGCGGACGGCACCGGCGACTTCGACTCGGCGCAGCGGGGCGGGCCCGACCTGCGCTAGCCGCCCGCGGCCGCCTGGGGCACCTCGCGCACCACGCTGGCAGGATCCTTGTCGCGCCGCAGGCCCAGATACCGGGGATGGCGTAGCTGGCCCGCGCTCGTCCACTCGGTGAACGCCACCTGGGCGACCAGCCTGGGTTCCACCCAGTGCACGCCGGACCTGGGCAGCGCGCCGCCGCCCGAGCGCGGCGGCTGGCCGCGCTGGAACGGCGGGTCCTTCCGCTCGATCCTGCTCAGCGACCGGGCCAGGCTGGCCAGCGTCGCCTCGCTGAAGCCGGTCCCGACCTTGCCCGCGTAGACCACCCGGCCGGCGCCATCGTAGTACCCGAGCAGCAGCGCGCCGAAGTGGGCCCGGGAACCCCGCGGGTCGGTGTAGCCGCAGATGAGGAACTCCTGGCCGTTCTCGCACTTGAACTTCAGCCAGTCCCTGGTCCGGCCAGCCAGGTACGGCGCGTCAGCCCGCTTGGCGATCAGCCCCTCCCAGCCGTCCCGGCAGGCCTGCTCGAAGAACTTCTCGCCGTCGCAGTCCCGGTAGGCCGTATAGCGGAGCGGGTCGTCGAACGCCAGCACCTGAAGCAGCAGCTTCTTGCGCTCTCGCAGCGGCAGCGCCCTGACATCGCGGCCGTCGGCGACGAGCAGGTCGAACACGTAGTAGAACACCGGCACCCGGCGTCGCAGCTCGGCACCGGGATCGCGGACGCCGAGCCGCTGCTGGAGCAGGCCGAAGCTCGTCGCCTGGCCGTCGAACGCCACGACCTCGCCGTCGCAGACGAAGTCACGCGAGGACTGGTCGCTGAGCGCCTGGCGCAGCTCCGGGTAGGTAGAGCTGACATCGCTGCGGTTACGCGTCATCAGCCGCAGCCCGCCGCCTGCCCGGCGGGCGAGGCAGCGCTCGCCGTCCAGCTTGCGCTCGAACAGCCACGCCGGATCGGAGAACCTGTCCCTGGTCAGGGTCGCGAGCTCGGGTTCCAGCCAGCCGGGAGTCCCCCGTTGCTGGCGCCCTGGGCCTGCGGCGCTACCTCGTGACATGGCTGATCCGCTACCCGCAGTCAGCTTCCCTACACCGCCAGCGTCCCGCTGCTGACCTTCGGCGGCTCGCGGGTGAGTCATCCACCAGGATGAGGAAGAGCTACCCCGCGGGATGACGTCATGGAACAAGCGCGCGGATAGCCTGGTGCCGTGTCCGCCCTGTACGCGTGGCTGCGCCGTCACCCCAGGCTGGTGGACGGCGTGCTCGCCGCGGTGCTGGCGTTCCTCGGCCTGGCGACCGCCTTCGGGCTGCACCGGTATCTGATGATCCCGGTCACCTTGGCGCTGACCATCCCGGTCGTGTTCCGGCGCACCCACCCGGTGGGGGCATTCGCCGCCGTGATCGCGGTCGGAGCGTTCCAGGTCGCGTTCTTGCTCCGCCCGACGGCGCCCGATCTCGCCATCGTGGTCCTGCTCTATACCGTCGCCGCGTACACGGTCCGGCGGATCTCGGTGACCGGGCTCGCGATCTGCCTGCTCGGCTCGGCTGCCGAGCTCGCGGAGCTGCATCCCCACATGGTCCGCTCGGGCCTGTCGAACTGGGCGCTGATGGGCTTGATCCTGTTCGCCGGGCCGTGCCTGATCGCGTGGGTGCTCGGCGACTCGATGCGATACCGCCGCGCGTACTACGCCAACCTCGAGGAGCGCGCCGCCCGGCTGGAGCGGGACAGGGACGCCCAGGCGAAGATCGCCGCGACCGCCGAGCGGGCCAGGATCGCCAGGGAGCTGCACGATGTGGTCGCGCACAACGTCAGCGTGATGGTCGTGCAGGCCGACGGCGCCGCCTACGCGCTCGGCACCGATCCCGGCCGGGCCAGGGAGGCGCTGGCCGCGATCTCGGCGACCGGCCGGCAGGCGCTGACCGAGATGCGGGTCCTGCTCGGCGTGCTCCGCAAGAACGACGAGTCCGAGCCGGCCGCGACGGCCGCCGTAGCCGGTCAGGCAGGCGCCGCCAGCCTGGTCGGTGCGGCCGGGCCGACCGGGCCGGCCGGGCCAGCTGGGTCGCCGGGTCCGGCGCGGCCGGTGAACTCGGTGAGCTCGGCAGACTCGGTGCGCCCGGTGTCGGCCACGGCGCGAACGGTCGGCACGGCCGAGCTCGCGCCGATGCCGGGCATCGGCCAGCTCGACGATCTGCTCGAACAGACCAGGGCTGCCGGGCTGCCGGTGTCCTGCACCGTCGAGGGAGAACCGCGACCGCTGCCGGACGGGACCGCGCTGGCCGCCTACCGGATCCTCCAGGAGTCGCTGACGAACACCCGCAAGCACGCCGGCCCGTGGGCGCGCGCGAGCGTGCTGCTGCGTTACGCCCCCGACGCGGTGGAGGTGGTGGTCACCGACAGCGGGCTGGGCGGCGCGGCCGCCAGCGACGGCGCCGGCCACGGCCTGACCGGGATGCGCGAGCGCGCCGCTCTGTACGGCGGGTCGGTCCAGGCCGGGCCACGGCCGGAGGGCGGCTTCCAGGTCACGGCGCTGCTGCCGACCGCAGCCGCACGGCCAGGCGCCGCGTGAGCGGGCCAGAGGCGCAGGCACCCCGCAGGCGAGCGGGAGGCACCGCGTGAGCATCAGGATTCTCCTGGTCGACGACCAGGAACTCGTGCGCACCGGGTTCCGGATGGTGCTCGACGCTCAGCCCGACATGACCGTGGTCGGCGAAGCCGGCGACGGCCTCGAGGCCGTCGCCCTGCTGCGCGGAACGCCGGCCGACGTCGTCGTGATGGACGTGCGGATGCCGAGGCTCGACGGGATCGAGGCGACCAGGCGGATCTGCCAGGCCGGTGACCGGCCCCGGGTGCTCATGCTGACCACGTTCGACCTGGACGAGTACGCGTTCGCCGCGCTCAAGGCGGGGGCGAGCGGGTTCCTGCTCAAGGACGTGCCGCCCGAGGAACTGCTGTTCGGGATCAGGTCAGTGCACTCCGGCGACGCGGTCGTCGCTCCCTCCACGACGCGCAGGCTGATCGACAGGTTCGTGCCGATGCTCCCCGCCGATGGCGCCGGGGAGCCGCCGGACCTGGCCGGGCTGACCAGCCGGGAGCGCGAGGTGCTGATGCTGATCGCGCAGGGCCTCAGCAACACCGAGATCGCCGAGCGGCTGTTCGTCTCCGAGGCCACCGTCAAGACGCATGTCGGCCGGGTGCTGGCCAAGCTCAGCCTCCGCGACCGAGTGCAGGCGGTCGTGTTCGCCTACGAGACCGGACTGGTCAAGGCGCGCGGCTCGGCCTAGCCGCGGCGACGCCCGGCTCGGCGCCGCGGACGCCGGCCGGGGCTCAGCACGGACGCCGGCCGGGGCTCAGCACGGACGCCGGCCGGGGCTCAGCACGGACGCCGGCCGGGGCTCAGCACGGACGCCGGCCGGGGCTCAGCGCGGCGGCTGACGCTCGCAGGCTCTGGGCAGCCCCGCGCTGCCCGCTTTATCGCCTTACGCCCGGTTCCTCAGCCCGGATCCGCCCGCCTCCATCAGCGCCGCAGGAACTTATCATTCGGTAGGACCATTTCGCTGTCCGGTTTGCCCGTTTCGCGGCGCCCTAACCCGTGATATCAACCAACGCCGACCCGGATTTGCCGCAACGGGCGCCGACGGCCCGTCCGCCCGCGCCCTCGCCGCCCGCGCCCCGCTTGACATATCAATCGTTGCTAACTATAGTTAGCTGTATCAGAAGAAGGAGGATTCCAATGATCGACACCCGCGCCGTGGGGCAGGAGCTTCAGGACCAGGTTCTTGCCG
>WNGR01000726.1_pt1 | contig 46771 bp, 61 predicted proteins | sample 5407581 | NCBI WGS metagenome assembly WNGR01 (sample SAMN13153383, study PRJNA577476) | soil metagenome | isolation source: 80 cm soil or saprolite under Garry oak tree replicate 2 | place: USA:California | collected 2016-06-15 | reverse complement strand
AAGCCATTCTTCGCACACCCTATACCTGGCCTGGAGCAGGCGTGTCACATCGCTCCACTCTTCTGCACATGCGAACAGGATCCCATCGTCTACGTACATACCCAGGGAAGAGTTGTTCCATCCCTTCATACGGTGAAGCAGTGGGGATGTGTAGATGATAGAGAGGACCAGCGATACAGGGGACCCTTGTGGGACCCCGACCGGTTGTCCCCTTTCGCTGCTGAGTATATTATTGAAGCGAAGGCGCACTTTCCTGTCTGATAAGAATGCTTTTGTCCACTTTGTCATGGGGTTGTCGAAGCCCAAACTATCCAGGAGGTGGACTAGGCGCGCGTGGTTCACGTTGTCGAAGAATCCTCGGACGTCGAACAAGAGTATCCCACATTTGAGGTTCGCCCTGTGTGCGCACTGAATGTCGTGAATGAGGGCTAATCCGGCATCTGTGCACGACGAGTGGCTGCGGCCACCAAACTGCGTCGTTGGGACCAGCTTGAATTTTATGATGTCGTGTTGGATGCGTTTTGCCACTGCCTTCTCTAGTAGCTTGCTCATGTTTTCCAGCAAGGAGATGGGCCGGTGTGCTTTCATCAGGGTGTAGTCCGGCTTGTCCGGTTTGGGGATTACCGCAACCACCACTTGTTTCCATCTAGGCGGGTGATGGCCTAGGACCAAGCAGGAGTTGTAAACGTTAGTGAGCATCTCACCTGCGCTTCCCCATCCCCATTTGAGTAGCTCCCAGCTGACCCCAGAGTTCCCTGGGGCCGACTTATTCGGGGCTAGCATAAGGAGGTCTGTGAGTTCCTCCTCCGTCAGAGGTGGGAACTTGCGTCTTTCATGCGGTGGGGGGTCATCCTTGAACACAGGCTCAATCTTCCCCGTGTCTTCTGTGAAGAAGCGGTCAGACAATGCTGCCGCCATCTCCTCGTGCTCAAAAGTCAGCATGCCGTCCCCTACCCGTAGTGCCGGGATCTTGGTTTGCCTCCTGCCGTGCCTCCAAGTGGCCACCTCCCACACGTTTGACTTGGTGATGTAGTTGTCGGCCCACGTGCGCTTGGCGTGCTGGAAAGTTCGTTTGAGTTGTCGCTTAGCTTCTGCGTGGTCCTCTTCGGTCTCCGCACTCTGGACTCTGCGCACTACCTCCCCACAGTCGTCGGTCCACCATCTTGCCGAGTGGGCCGGGCAGGAGCCCTTTCGGTCTAAAGTGTCCTCCGAGGCTCCTTCGAAGGCGTTGAAAATAAGGTCTACCATCGTGTCAACTTCTTGGGGCGAGTGTAGCAGCCCCTTGAGCTTTGGCACCCTCGCGTCGAACGCCTTGACCCATGACTCCTGATGGGCAGGGTCCATGTCGTAACCTTTTCTTCGTTCCTCCTTGGGCGGCCGCGCATTTAGTATCGTGGTGGCATGGGTTCTTACCAAGGCATGGTCCGACCCCAGCGACCCCTCCCAGTCGACCATGGCCCCACTAAAGGTTTCGTTGATGCTGGCGCTGAGGTTGCGCCATGTAAGGTCAAGCGTGCTCGGTCTCTCTGACTCGAGCCCTCTCCTTGTGATAGTTCCTGGGAGAGTTAGTAGCTGAAAGGTGTTCTCCGCTGCCCACTCTTCGAAAGAGGCAACCCTTGGGGAAGGTGTCCACCCAGTGGGCGACCATGTGCGCGAGTGAAGGTTGAAGTCCCCGACAAGCAGCGTCGGGATTGTGGGGTCTAGCTGAAGCTCCTTTAAGGCCCTCATGGCCGACGCGTCGTCTGTGTCGTTGTAAAAGTTGACTACCCGCCACTTTTCCTTGCCCACTTTAACATCAATTACCTGCAGGCACAGGTGTCTTGCTAGGTCCAGCCGGTTGACTGTCCTAATGGCGTTTTTGCGGAAAGGCTCGCCACGCTCATGTATTCGAGTGTAGGTCATGACCTTTGCCCGTTGTGTATCTGTAAAATAGGGGTAAGCTAATTCCCATTTGGTATTGGCGGCTCCGCCTAGTACGTCCTTCCCCTCACAAGCCCCGTCGCATCTCGCCACACCTACTCTGTTGAACCATGGCTCCTGTACGAATAAAACATCATCCTCCTTGTTAGTCTCGAGGAGCGCGTGCATAGGCGCATTGCATCTCCTCATGTTTACTGATGCGAGGGAGAAATTATGCATGAGGGGGGTTAGGCGGGGTGGTCAGGTTGGAGGCGCCGTCCCCTTGAAGGGGCAACGGGTTCTCCGGGCTTACTTGCGGTACGTTCGTGCCGTCTCTGTTCTCGAGGTTGCGTCGCGTGTCAGCACGTTGTCGACCTACCTCCATGAGCCTTTCGATATCGTCATCTGTGGACTTGGCCAGATTCGCGTTGGCGACTCTCCTTGGACGGGGTTTCCTCCTCTGTACCACCGTGAACTCAACCTCGTCGTCGACTCTTGCTTCCTTCCCCTTTCCCTTGCGTAGGGCTGTGCCTTGTTGGGCTTCTTCTGCGCTCCCTTCCCCTCTCGGCTTGGTGAGGCGCGGGGGTGCGAAGTCGCCACGTTTGGGGCACTTGCGAGAGCGCGCATTGTGGCCAAGCTGCCCGCAGAGGATACATTTCAGCCGACAATCGCAGGTTCCTGCTACCTTGTGGGCCCCCTTGCACTCGAAGTCGTGCTGGGTGCTGTGGTGACCGCCGCCGCACCTGTGGCACCTTACTGCGTTCTTGGGGAGGGGACACATGTTCGAGCTGCGATTGTGGCCCAGTCCGAAGCACCGTCCGCACTGAATGAGGGATGGCTTCTCCCCTGCCAGTACGAACTTTACCTGGCGGCCAAACATGAAAATGCCCTCGGTCTGCGCCCGTCTGGTCACCAGCCCTAGGGGGTCAGCGTATGCTATTAGCGCCATCGAAGACTCTGAACGGATCTTCTCCGGAGAGATTTGCCAGTGTGGTGGCGAGCATATGAACGCGTCATAAAACGTGTGGTTGGTGCGTGCCTCCTTTAGAAGCGCTGGCTCCTCCCAAATGTGCCCGTGCTCGTCTGTAGTTGGGACTCCCCTGAGTTGCGCCCACGTCCAGCCCTTGTTGGGCACAAGGTCGCTCCCTGGGAAAGGGCTGCAAAGCCATTTTTTGTACGAGCAGAGAACGTCGATGGGGACATCCCCTGCCACAACAAAAATGAAGTTACCAGTTTTCTGGTAGTTGGAGCTCCACCGGCCTCCAAGTACCTGAATGGTGTTACGTGACTGCTTTTCCACCAGCGATCGTACCTCCAACACGATTGATTGCGGGTGGCGTGCCCAGAGCTGCATCTCCTGTGCTTCGTCAAAGTATCCACCGTCTCTGATGACCATAACTTCAGTTGTTGCGGGTGCAGCTGGGGTCTGAGTGCCGTTCTTGGCAGACTTATTTCCTGCTGGGGTCCTACCTTGCGCTGCCGCAGCGTTGCGGGCAACGTTTGAGGTCTGAGCATGTTGGTGCATAGCTTGGTGAGTGACTCCGAACCCACGTGCAGTGGTGATGACGTTGGCCCACGTCCTCTTGCCAATCGGGATAATGCCATCATCGTCATTGTGGGGAGGGTGGGGGGGGGTTGTGGGTGCTGCTTGGGCATTCTTCCCCAAAGGGCGTGTGGTGGGCGCAACTGTTATCGCTTCGGCTGGCAGGGGGCGGCCGGGGGGGGCTGGCGCCCGAGCCGGACTCCTCTGCTTCTCTTCGAGGCGCGTCTCGATCTTGTCGAGTCTCGATACGACGGGCTGGATCATGGCCTTCATGACAAAGATGAGCGTTCGTTCGCTTGTACGCAGCCCAAGGTCATCTGCAAGGTCATCAAGGTCCTCGTCAGAGTCCTGGGTGGACGGGCTGTACCCTAGTCCTTCCCCATCCAGGACCCCGGGTAGTGCTGCTATTCCTCGCACGGGTGAGCCATAAACTGCCTCCCCCGCACCTACATAGGGAGCTGTGGGCTCCGCTTCCATAGCATTGCTCGGGTTGTGTGACGAGGATCCGAGGCCCCTCAACTCTCCGTCAGAGAAGTTGTGCAGGAGCGCCAGCTCCTCTGTCATCTCCTTCCGGAGCCTCCCCCCTGGCGCGTGAATGGAGCCCGACGTGCCTCTCATTCCGGCGGCCGGTGACGCTACCCTGGAGATCATGTCCGTCAGACTCTCCCTGTCCGATGCTGGGCTAGGCGCCTCCGAGGGTGAGCGTCTCTCCGCATATAGCGGGTTGGGCTTTCCCTTCTTCGGGGGGGTAGGGGTTGGGGACCAAGAGAGGGAACGTCCCCTCCGCATTTCTCCTACCGTCTGTCCTGATAGCGAGCGCTTCTCCCCAGCCCCAGCAGCCTTCTTCCGTCTCCCTCCGGTCTTCCCGGGTTTAGGTCCGTCGGACCCGCCTCCCGGAGCCTCTGAAACCCTGAGGCCTACCTCGTTCGCCGCCTTGATAATAAGGTGTATGTTCCTTGACTTGACCAGGGCATCGAGTTGGTTTTCCAGCTCCTGCTCCCTTCGGGCGAGCCTTTCCGTCCATAGGTTGCGCGCTTCTGCTTCCGCATCTCGCAGCGCTTCCCGCTTTAGCTCTTCTAGGCGCTCTTCTTTCCATTTGGTGAGGTTGGGTTGGCACGCCATCTTCGCCTCATCCCTGATGCCTACAATGGTTAGGTTCTTCAAACGTTGGTAATGTTCCTCCTCCCAGACTTTGATTTGGGCGGCCGCCTCGTTCAGGGCCTCGCGTCTACCTTCCTTGAGGGCAATTTCGAATAGCTTCTGTTTTTGGAAAGCTCCATTCTCGGCTGCCTCCTTGCGTACTCGCTGTTCGCCGTCTGCTAATTTGGCGGCGAGTTCCTGTTGCAGGCTTGTGATTTTGTCTGAGTGGGCGTTGGAGGCCCACTCTGCGTTCTGCAAGGTCCTTCCTACCTCGGTCAGGATTACCTCTACCTCTTTGTTGTAGAGGGAGGCCGTGAAGCCCCTGGCCCAGAGGGCCACCTCTTGTTGTGCCGCCGCCTCCGCGTTGGCCATGAACTTGGTTCTTATGGCGTCGTACGCTGTGGAGAGGTTAGCGTCACCCCCTCCCAGGGGGGGCCTGGTGTCAACCTTTCCGGCCAGCTGTTCTGCCATGAGCCGAAGTGCGTCGCCTTCCGTCTCTGGCTTTTCGAGATCCTGGTGGATCCTGAAAGTGTCTAGGCACGGCCTGATATCCTCCCTGCAAACTCGTCGCAGGTCGTCAGACCTCGTGGCCCCCCTCACCATGCCTGCCATCAGCAGTCAAGCGAGTCTGAACCAGCTTGCGCGGTCCAGGCCCGCCCAGGCGTAGGCGGAGTTGGGGGAGCAGCCCAAATCTAGCAGCGCAACGATGATACTCACCGCCGACCGCAGTTCGGTGGCTCCCACTGCCACCGACCCCTCGCTTCTGACTACGAGGTCTCTTTCCCCCATGTAGTAGTTGGCGTAGCCATACGCCAGTTCTGTTAATTCGCTTTTGAGCGCGTCGATGGCCTCGGCTGCGTCCTCCCCGACCCTCTCCGAGACGCGCGGGGGTGCTGCGATTGACTCCAGACTCTGGGGCGGGGACGATGTGTTCACCCCGCCAGTTACTTCGTACGGCGTGGAGCCCTTGCTGGGGTGAATGGGGTGACCAGCGGCATCCCTGTGCGGGGCCGCTTCGCCCATTACCGCGTCGGTCGGGGAGGCGTCGCCTCGTGTGTCTATCATATGGTAAGCTGGCAGTCCAGGGGGGTGTGTGCCCCCCCTTCCTCCTGCAAGTTCAATAGGGAAGCCCAGAGAGCCGTAGTCGGTACTGGGGGCTTCCCCCGGAGCGGATGGCCGTGCCTCCCCAGCGCTGTTGTCAGCGGTGAGCGACATTGGGGATTGTTCCGGGAAAGAGGGCATAGGCTCGTAAGCTACGTCCTCTGCCATAGCGGCATGATCATTAGTTGAAGGTGATTCAACGTTACTTGGTGCCTTATTCTCCGGCATCGTCACAAAAATAGACCCCGTCCCCAAGGGGTCCGGGGGTCTCAAACCCTCTTTTCTTTCGGTGTGGGCCATGCAGCCCTTTTTTCCCAAGGTTTCTGGAAAGAGCTCTAATGTGGGAGCCGTGATGTCTCTCTGAGTTGTTGAAAGGTATGCTACGGTGAACTACGGCGTCTAAATCACGGTGGCGTGACTTTAGAAGGTGGTGGTTACCGAGAAAGGAAGGTGATGTCATGTCTTTCGCCCCATCTTCCGGATCCAACCTCCGATCACTCTTTGAGACCGCTCTCAAAGAATATGAGAAACAGGCAGGAACAAACTTGCTTGACAATTCCCTCACCATCAAGCTGCAAAGCTGCGACTCTGCGGATGCTATCAGCGCCGTCCTCCAAGAGAAAGCACAGGCGTTCCATAAGTTTCGAGGTGGAGACGGAAGACTCATCGGGTGGCTCAAGCGGACTGTCCATGTTTTGCATACTCTATCTGCCAGCAGTGCTCTCGGTGAAGGCGTCGGTCTGGGACGTTGGAAACTACCAACGTTGAATCTTTGCAGGGCTATTTTCTGATGTTTTTACGAAGACATTTCCACCTGCAAATGCCATCATCGCAGGAATCGGTATCCTTCTCGTATGTATCTTCTCGGTCTCATCGGCCAGGCCCTTACGATGTCCATTGTGTCCAGGCGATTAGGGACGTCAGCGCTAGCTATGACGCCCTCGTCGACCTATTCGAATCGACCGAAAATTTCCTGAGGCGCCTCGATATTTATATCGAGATCTCACCTACGACGGAGATGACGGAGATCATCGTGAAAATTCTGGTGGAACTGCTTTCTACGCTTGCCCTTGCGACGCAGCAGGTCAAGCAAGGGAGATTAAGTGTGTCCTTCTCTTGGTTGGTGCATCGTTCCTCGCTCAATGTGACTAGAGAAGTTCGGAATGAAGCTTCTAGGGGAGAACAGGACTGAAGCGGTATTGCAGAGGTTGGATCGACTGAACCATGAGGAGGCTCGGACAGTCGCCGCGCAGACGCTGGAGGTTGTGTATGGACTTGTCAAGAATATGAAAGTGGTTATGGACGGTGCGTGGCCTGTGCCGAAGCCCTGCGATCTATTGTACCCCGTACCCTGAGCGTTTGTCTCACAGGTGGCAAGATATCAACAGAAGATATTTGACAGGCCTTAGGTGTGCTTCGTTCGTCGTTAGAAAATTTCGCCTGCTAATCTTAGGCACCAGTTGTGATGCAACAAATTGCAAGCAACATCAAAAAGTCTCAACGTACGTGGTCTCCTTACGTTGTTACATCCCCAGTTCCGACTGACGAATCCGACGGTGTTTGCAGGTGATCAGCTGCAGGACAAGTCCCGACAGTGGCTTTCTCCTGTGGATCCGTCAAGCAACTATAACATCGCGCGCAAGGCTTACCTTGACGGAACTGCGACCTGGTTCATTCAAGGCACCACTTTCCATGAATGGGAAGCAACTGGTTCGCTGTTATGGATCTACAAAACGTATGTTTATTCCCACAGTTTGTCTTCGCCTTCCATGATGGTGAGCGTACCCTGCAGCGGGCTCAGGAAAGAGCATCCTCTAGTACGCACTGCACTGACTCTACTTGTTTCCGTTCACCGACACATGAATTAGCTCCTCAATCATTCAAGAAGTTACAAGGTTGTGCGATGCCGGGTTGGCCTCGATGGCATAGTTTTACTTTGATTTCAAGGACACCGCAAAGCAGGACGCTTGTTCTGCGCTCTTGTCTCTTGTCCAGCTCTGCTATCAATCTGATCAATGTTCCGACATTCTCGGTCGCTTGTTTTCGGATCATCGTTCCGGCGCCAAACAGCCTAGTGATGACACGCCGATGGAATGCTTACGGGATTACGGGACATGCTTGTGCTCCCAGGAAATGGCCCAACACATATCATCCTCGATGCCCTCGACGAGTGTCCTTAGAGTCCCGGCACACCCTCTCCTCGAGAATCTGTCCTGGGACTGGTCGAGTGGCTGACCAAATTAGGCTATCCCAACTTACATGTATGCGTCACGAGCCGTCCCGAGGCGGATATCAAAACCAATCTTCAACCTTTGGTATCCCACTGTGTATCCCTGCACGACGAGAGCGGACAACAGGAAGACATCAACAACCATATCATCTCTTTCATGAACACAGATACAAACACGCGCAAGTGGAAGCAAGAGGAAAAGGAGCTCGTGATCAATAGACTCACCCAAGGTGCTAATGGAATGTGAGGCGTCCCATCAGCTTTTTGCTCCGAAGAGAAACTGAGATCGCCATACAGGTTTCGATGGGTGTTCTGCCAGCTTGACAGCTTGCGCCGCTGCCTGCCAGGGCGCATCCGGCGGGCCCTGGACGAGTTACCGAGTACCCTGGACGGGACATACGAACGCACGTTACTAGACATCGATGGACAAAATTGGGTATATGTACACCGTCTTTTCCAATGCATTACGGTGGCTTCTCGGCCTCTTCGTGTGGAAGAGCTTGCGGAATTCCTCGCATTCAACCTCAATGGAGGGAACCCCAGGTTCGATGCGGGTTGGCGGCCCGAAGACCCCAATGACGCAATTCTGTCCACGTGCTCTAGCTTGATTGCGATTGTCAATGTCGGCGACACAGCAGTTGTACACTTTTCGCACTTTTCGGTAAAGGAATTCCTGACGTCGAACCGGATTGCGCGAGGACGTGTGTCACGGTACTACATTCCTCTGGAGCCGGCCCATTTAACGGTCGCATGCGCCTGTCTTACTGTCCTGCTTCGCCTAGACGGCAGCGTTAATATGGCCACGATCAAGGACGTTCCTCTTGCGTTTTACGCTGCCCGGTACTGGGTTGGTCATGCAAAGTTCGGGAATGTGTCACTTCATGCACAAGACGCCGTCCAACGAGTCTTCGATCCCACTGAGCCGTATTTTTCAGCCTGAGCCTGGTTGGAACACTACGATGAGCGTAGGGAGTCGATTTCAGAGACTCCAACAACTCCCAGATTTCCACCACTGCACCGTGCTGCGCGAGATGGCCTTGTCGATGTAGCAGAATGGCTAATCACGTCACGCTCTCAGGATCCAGTCGAGCTTGATAGCGGCAAGACACCATTATATCACGCATCCGACCGCGGCAACCTGAAGGTCGCACAGTTGCTGATCAAGCATGGTGCCGACGTGAACGCTCAGTGCATCTCGAAATTGCGTCCTTTGCATATTGCATCAAGCAATGGCCGTCTGGAGATTTTGCGTTTACTCGTTGCGAGTGGTGCAGATGTCAACTCTCGGGTTTCCGGGGTTTGGACCCCACTTCATCTGGCCTCTGATGAAGGGCATCTGGAGGTAGTACGAGTCCTACTTGAGAACGGTGCAGATTCCAATGGGCTGTGGTGGACTGGGACTCCACTTTCTCGGGCATTGGAACGCAATCACTTAGAGATTGCGCAGTTGTTACTCAAGTATGGTGCCAACATTGACGCCCGGGATGACCTTGGCAACACTCTGCTGCACCGGGCATCGTTGGCTGGCCATCAGAAGGTTGCACGGCGGCTATTGGAGCATGGCGCCAATGTCTATGCCAGGGATCGCGCAGGCAGGACGCCACTGCGGGTGACATTGGCAGGGGGTAAGGAAGATATTGTGCAACTGTTGCTTCAGTATGGCGCCAAGAGTTCATAGGCGCATCTGTCGTCACTCTACAGATGGCGGAACGTGTCGGTGCCTCGTTCTTTGTAACATCATCGTTCTATATGACGATATTTTGATGAGTACTGTCAGTTTTTCTGTGCTCAGAACTGTGACATGTGACAGGAGAACCCCCCTTGAGGTGAGAGCTGAAGGTGGTATGTTCATTTGTCAATATCCATTTTCTGCGCGCGTTGAGAAACGGCCGTAAGTTGTTAGTGTAGTACGTTGATGCGTTGATATATGTATACATGGATCCTCTCTACTGCAACGCAAAGTGGAAACTAATGGAGCTGACAGTGTAGCACTGCGTTTATGGTTCATAACACCACCCAGTCCGCCTTGATTGGCCTTCTACTACGGTCTACATCTGTGTAGCGATGCTATACTAGTGGTACGCACCCAGATGACATCTAGCATCCGTCATCGCGCCATTTTCTTCTTGGCATTGATGCATTGATTGTTCGATGATTGTGCGGCCCGTGATGATCTGCACGACAGATAGAGACGGAGACGGAGACGCGACGCAGACACAGACGGAAATCGTTAACGCAGAAGTAAAAGCATGATGTTTATTTTCATAGACGTGAGGTATATAAAGCGAGCTTAGTAATCAAAGAGTAACTCGTTTCGAGCCCAGCGAGGACGTAGTCCTTACAGAGCCATCCGGGATCGCGACTGAGTGACCACTGAACTTGTTGGCATTCTGTATACGTACGGGATCATCGATCAGCAGTGAGAATCGGTGGGGCCACGGAAAATCAGTTCCGTTCGGGTCGTTCTCACGACCAGAGGCGCCATAGTGACATTTGCCGACTTGCGATCTTCAAAAGTACCGTATCGCAAGTCCGAGTCTGCCTTTCCATGAGGGTCGACTGATGCCCTCTGATAGATGGCACGTTTGCTCTTACGCACAGGTCGTCGAGGGTCCGAGGATCGTGAGTAATTCAAATTCACTATCGTTGAACGACGCCGCCGTCGCTGCCGTCTCAGGTAAATTTCCCTCAGTACTCGGAAGCCAATGCCTTCACGCAGACCCCCGGTACGGTGTAGTATTGGGCTCAAAGTGTTCCTGTCGCGAGGGTGCTCGCTATCCGTTTTTCGAAAAAAAGATTTATTACATAGGAACAGAAAACTCAGGCGAATGCTCAAGCGGGCGCCTATTGTGGTGTTAAACTGGACGGAGAAAAAAGTCTGAGATGGACAGACCACGGACCAGATCGGACAACGCACCATATGGCCTTGGGAGTGAAACAGTGGGGCAAAGAAGATGCGCATAAGAAGAGTGAGTGCTGCTTGAGGTGAGTCTTCTCCGGGGGGCCGTGCTCTATATTCGAGTTGGATCAGCGCGGGACGATAACAAGTTGGATAACTGTCACCTCATTGGGTCCCGAAAAGCACGCCAGTGACCCCACGGACCGTAAGAGTACGTCCCATGGTCTTCGAGAAGTATCTTGAAGACGATCCAGCTCGTGCTCAAGGAGATCGTATACCAGCTCGCTGACATCTTGATTGGGTCGTTCGCGCGGAGAAAGCGCGAAGGTCCAGTTCCGGTCGATTTTGCCGGAACCGCCCGCGGGGAAGACCTTGAAGCGGGTGCCGAAATGTCGATTGTATGCGGCGACCCACAGAGCGCAGAGCGTGCAGACATCGTGAGAGCTGGCGATGCGAACCGCCGCGGGCTTGCGTGGGTCATACGCGTCAAGGGAAGGATCAAGGAGAGCTCGATTGCAGGACGCGATCAACCGTAGTTCTGCGTGGATACGGGGAGTAGAGGAGGGGACCCATTGGCGCCAGTTCGTAAGTCTCGCGCGAAGCGCCGACTCTGTCCAGCGCGCGTCGACCTCCCGCACGACCTCCAATGGTGTGCGCAAAAGGAAAATGTCCTCCACGGACTCGGGCTCTCCTCCTACAACAGCCCAGACATAAGGAAGAGCGTCCCCCTTTCGGGGCAGCGTCGGTTTCATATCGAGCAGGCTCGTCGCTCCCATCAAATACTGTGCTACCCTGTATAGCCGTCGCTCGAGGATGGCCATGGGTTTCGAATACACGCTTCTGCGAGCGGCCCATGATATGAACCGGGTGGATAGCATGAACGTGGACATGTTCAAGACGTCAAGAAAGCGGTCGCAGTCATGGTTCGAAGGCGGTTCGAAGAAGGGGCAGCTCGGAGCCACGGCCCTTGCAAGTGCGTTCAGAACTTTGACGTACAGTTTAGGCGGAGGGATCTCCCCGAACTTCACGCGCATAACCGGAAGGAGCTCTCTCGCCCTCCGGCGCAAGTCGTTGTGCGGCCATCTGTATCTGTGGACTAGGCGCCTGATGGCAGGCAAACACTGGACGATCGACTTTCTCAGCTTCACGAGGCGTCTATTCACTTTCTGCGAAGACGACACGAGTGTGAAGAGCAGGAGCGCCCGCTCCGAGTCGGCAGATGCCGCGAGCTGGAAGAACCGGCGTGCTCTATCTTCGTCCGCTAGTGTATGTCTCCGATTCGTGGCGATAACGAAGGTGAAACTCGATGAGTCGCGCTTGTCTAATGCCACCGCGACCGTATCACCACGCGTCTGTCCCACGAGAGATAGCGCGACGAGCTGTAGCATGAGCGTTTCGTCGTCCTGGACGGCTAGGCGCCCGCGGCGGCTTCCACGCTCGGCGAGGCGCCCCAGTCCTTGGTCATAGAGTGCGCACGAGATGTTGGCTCCCCTCTTCCTGAGTAGTTCTACGAGCTGCAATTGCTCGCTCAATTGGTTCTGATCTAATTATTCGTCGTGAGCGTGAGTGCATGACTACGCCATGGGGTAGAAGTGGGAATTGCGCACTGCGAGCTAATGAGTGCGACATTGCATCGTCGCTTCTAACCAGATATTCACCCAAAACCCGTTGATGGTTAGTTCGTCGGAGTGTTAACAGATGAAGTGGTGCAGAGAGGGAAGAGATAGGGGGAAGAGCCAGTGAAGTGACACAAAGCTCTGGCGTCGGAACATGTGCGGCCTAGAAATGTACCAGGCCTGGCCCAAATACCGGATCCCATGAACCACAAGCGGTGTCTCTGCGCATTCCGGGTCCCGCCCGAGGAAATCGTTTGCTTGACAAGTTCCGCCTCATGTATTACACGCGCTGCCGTATCTCCCCGACAGATAAACAAATTTGGTTGAAAAGAATTCATTTGGTTGTATGAACGAATTGAGATCAAAACCAACGTAAAGGCAAACCGCAAACAACGGACAATTCAATTTACAAGTGAGAAAAGGAGCACGTGCCTCACCTCTCACTGTTCTAAATTCACTTCATAGCACCCTCACGACTTTGCGCCTCGGCTAAACTGAGCCCAAGGGCGAACCGAAGTTCGAGATCTTCGACCCTGCCGATCCTTTCCGCTTCAGCTTCCCAATTAGTCCCGGCTGTAGATGGTGTCACCAGACTACTTGGTCCGGTAGGGGACGCAGAAGGCCCTGTACCCGGTAAGGGTTTGCGCCATGCGTTTTGTTTGGTGGGCGAAGAGGTGCAATCTCTACTGGAAGCCTGCTTCGAAGAGGTGGCCCGGGAGGAGGTTGGCCCGAGTTTCGACCGGGAACGAGATGGTGAAGACGACACGCTTCCAGGGGACTGCGAGTCCGAGGAGCTTCCCGGTAAGCCTCCTGCCTTCTTTGGTTCAGCATGGAAGCGGGGCGAGACTTGCACCTTGACATTAGAAGTTGGGAGTGGCGCTAACGGCACAAGCAGTCCACGGGAGCTCGAACCACTCCCGGGTGTTGAACGCGGAGGTGGAGAGTAACGATCCATGGGAGACGAAAACAAAGGAGGTGAGGGGTCGGACCCTGATTGGCGCCCGGAGCTTTCGTCAGCCTCAATGACCTCCTGTTCGTCCACGTGCTCGGTGCGTCGTTGAACCCTCTGTAGTTCTTCATCCCGGCTCAACATGAGGGTGTACTCCACAGCCTCCCTCTCACTTAATCCGAGAGTCTGAAGCTTTTTCGACTGTTCGCGCTCGGGGTCAAAGGAACGTCGGAAAGAACAAGATTCTTCTACGAGACGGTTCTTGGCCTCTGCAATTTCGTCTCTTAGTTCCACTTGCTCTGCAAAGTATGTGAGTTTGCTATGTCTAAGGTCGCTCCCAAAAACTTACTGAACCACTTCTTGTGGGACTGTTGCTTCCCCTTGCCCTTGATCTTCAGGGTATCTTTGCCACCGGGGATGAAACGCCCTGAGCTCCATGCCAACACCTCGCTACCAACGCTAGCCACCAAAGCCTCCCCTATGAGCTCAATCTGCCCTACGTCACTATTCCTAGGTGCGGCGATTGATCTTAGGGTTTCCAACGTGAGCAAGTCGAGAACCCTGATCGCCCCACGAGCCGAGCCTGCAGCAATGACGAAGGCGTTGACGGCCAGGCTAGTTACATGGGCGTCTGCAAAAATATCGGCGTGCCGACTGCCTAGAAGAGCGTCGCTTGACAGAGAGGTGGCATCCCAATCGTAAATGCTGATGAAACCGAGCTGGGTGCCCGCTATGACGAAGTCCGGTTCGGCAGGGTCATTTGAGAACGCTGGTTGAATGCAACGGATGCTGCCGAACGCGGAGTTGCCGAAAACCTTGGCAGTCACTTGTTTGCTACGTAGGTCCACGGTGCAGCGGTAGAAATGGGCGCTATCCACACGGCAAACGAGGACAGATAACCTCGTAGACGACATGACTTGAGGGAGCAGTGACAATATGTCCACTGACTGTTGTGTTTGAATGAGTCCTACATCTGCCTTTGATAGTTCGCGTGTTGAGATGCAGAACTTGTGTATGTTGGGCGGAGGGGCATCAACAGGGCCTAGGGACGTATCGAAACCCGACAGAACGATGATGTCGCCGCTTCCACTAGCAGCCACCACCAAACCGTTATCGAGATCTTCAACAACCCTGACAATTGTATCCGTCTCTAGGCCTAGCAAATGCCTTTCGGAGGTCCAGGCACAGCGGAAGGGTTCTGTGGTCCAAACCTTTACTCGCCCGTCAGCCCCAGCTGTGACGAAGGCGTCACCATTGGCAGCCCAGGTCCCATCAAGCACCGCATCCTCATGTTCTTGATGCACTAAACTCGTGTGAATGCGAACAGGAGCCCGGGTCCCGCTCATGGTGTGAGGGTGGGACACAATAGACACGCTTCCATCCCGCCTTCCCCAGATGATCTTCGCGGTAGTGCCATTGGACGCGAGGATGCACACACTGACATTCGGCGTGGGTTCGGTACTTGGATTGCCATAGCTCAATCCGGGTGGAACACCAGTTGCGTTGAGGTATCCCTTTAGGACGTTACCCTTGAAAGGAAAAGAGCGGGCGACAAGGCCATACTGGATGGAGGCACTGAGGAGCGCGCTATTGGGCATGACGTGAATCGCAGATATGCGAGCGTGAAGAGGGTCATGTAATATGGGAGCGTTTCTGGAGCGTGACCAGAGCCTGGGGAACGAGACGTGTAAGCTCTTGGACGTATCACGTCTTAGAAGATAGATGTTCACGATTACCTCCTGATAGTATTGCGGCGTATGAATTCATGCCTCCACGTTTTGCCGGTCGACCTGAATGTCAGTGGTCTGAAATCGTTCAAGGCGCTCTCTGGTAATATGCCAAAGAATTGGCAGATAAAGGCTCGGTGCCACGTTAAGTCGTCACTGATGTGTTCATAGAACTTCCGACATGTCTGTGAGAGGGTGCGGAGGGATGGTGGATCGAGGAAGGATGTGATATGAGTGAGAGTCTCTGAGGGAAGCAAGAGCAACGGTGAAGAGAGACGGCCATGTTGAAGGGTTGGTGTGAATGTACGATAAGCTGGGCTGGAGATACGAGAGTTGTCTTTCTGGGAACTACTCTTGGGGCCTTTGCGCATAAAACAGGAGAGCTTGGCAAGAAAAGGTTGTTGCACGCAGAAGAACTACGTGCTTGCTCGTCGTCGTACGGATCAACGGGATCAAACGGGACGAGTCAGGTCAAATCCCGTTTGCCACGTGACGATTCTCATCTTATCGCATCTTCGACGACGACAACGACAACCAAACATCAATGGATATCAACTTTAGGAAGATCGACGTTGACGCTTACGATGAGGACGTACTGCTGGAGACAGAATTATATGACCCTGACCCTCGTGGACCACAGCAGGTTATCGAAGACGCAAAAGCAAAAGCCGCCGCAGTCAGAACTTCACTCGCCAAGTGAGCAACCACCATCTTCGCCGCCCGCGCGCAGCTTATCGTGTCCATCGGATCAGAGGTGACACTGTCGGTGCTTTAGTCACCATTCTCGATAACCCTCCTTACGGTCCCAGCGTTGAAGAAGCCAAGGTGACAATGGACGAACACGGCATTGTGCTATCCCTAACCGTGCTCCGCTCCAGAATCTCACGCTGCAGACGGTTGTGACGGTGCTTAACAGCACCAAGTCGACGGACATACCGAATGTGGTCAAATTGCTCCCCGCAGAGGCGCAGGACACTCTCATGAAGTATTTATACAAGGGCATGGGTTTGCCTGGTTGGGGAGACGTCAGCGGGAGCGTCCTGCTGGGTTGGCATGAGAAGGTGTGCCGAATGCCACGCCTATCCACGCTCATATTCTTTCTAACCCAGTTTCATCAGCTAACAGAGGTCGCTGGGACCGGTTGTATCGTTAGGGCCATGACGGACCGCAGACTGGTATGAATAATCCCTACATCTACGCTAACTTAAATGAAAAGGGCCCGATTCATTGTGATGTACAAATGCGTAATCATAACGCCAGCGGGAGTTACTCGTCCGGGGTATCGCTGCATGCTGTCCACCCGGATCCTTCATTTACCACGAACGTGCACCTATCCGATCGTTTAGATCGATCCATCCAGGCCAGTGATACGAGTCGGCCAAGGTGAAGTGCCCCTTTTACCCGTTGGAATGAGGGTTCCCATGTGAACTCTGAGCCAAGGGCAGTGCACCAGGTGTCCACCCAGTCGTTGGCGAGGAACACGTGTAGAGGGATCACGACTGCGAACCCCCAAACAACCCCCATGATTTACGGCTCATTTCACGCCCCGAATCCGTTCTTTTTCGAAATGACTGACAGACCAACCGATCCGGGCCAACGAAGCGCCGTTTGCGTTAAGATTCCTCACCTCTTCCTCGAGGCACTCTCCCTGACATACATAAGGACATGCGAAATGAGGGGCGAAAACTGACAGTATCCCCATAGGAATTTTACGCCTGCCACATTCTACTCTCTATCCCTAGTATCTCCGCTATGCTCGACGCATTCAAACTGAAAGAATTCGACCTTGAGCCCGTCCTTAGCTCCTGGAAGAACCCACCACGTTTTCTCGGAAACCCGAAGAAGGACCCGCCTGTAGACACATGGCTAGAACAGGTGAAGCAGGGCTGTCAAGAGCGCAAGATTCCGAAGGAGTACTGGTACAAAGTCGGCCAGCGCTTTCTCGGAGACAAGGCACGAAAACGCCTTGACGAGCTCAAGGAGGTCTTGCGCAATCTCCACGGCGGGAACTACAAGTGGGACTGGAAGAGGTTCAAGATCGCAATGAAGAATATGGGTTGTGCGTCACTCGCTTCTCCAACCCCTTTTGCCCCCTCTTCGTCCGATTGACTTTCCTGATAGGGGACATCGATGATAAGAAGACGGAATCGATCAAAGTCGAGAGAAAGTCCTCTGGTCTATGGTGGATCGTCGGACGAGACAAGCAAGAGGTTTCAGAAGAGCCAGCAGAGACAAAGTCGAGTGACAAGAAAAAGCCAGCGGTGACGCGCAGGGCGACGGTCAGCGAGAGCCCGACGATTGAACAAAAGTTCTTCCCCACCGCCGAGAAGGTTGAGACCGACAAACCGGCGACGAAGAGAAGGGCCACCTGGCTCCACCGTGATCCCTCGACCGCCTCCACTTCCTCGGAGAGCAATTGGGAGGTCGTCAAGACCGAGCCCACGACGAGCTCCTCGTCCTCGAGCTTCTGGAAGCTTCACCTCGCCTCATCATCCGCAAACACACCCGCACCCACCGCTTCCAACGTGCCCGTCTCGGCCGCCATCGTCTCCACTCCCGCAGCGCCGTCCGGCGAAGGTGCGTCCTCCTGCCCCTCCTAAATCTGGCCGATTAATTAAACCACGTCCCCCGCAGTGACCACGACCGAGGCGCAGGCGCCCCTCTGGCTGCTGAATGCCACCAACGCGCTCGAGTTCCTCACCTCGGAGCACCCCAAGGTGATGACGACGCTCTCGGCGGTGCTCATCACCGTCGGCAGCCTCCCTGCGCTGCCGGGCCTCTCCACCGCCGCAGGCGGCACGATACTCGCCTCGCACGCCGTGCAGGCCGCCGGTGCGATCGCGGTCGGTGTTGGCAACTGGCTCAAGTCCGCACAAGACTCCGCCGCCGCAAAGGCAGCGATTGAGTCGCAGCCCGGTGGACACGCGGTCATCGAGGACGTCAGCCACCGTCGATGAGGTGACGCGAGGCGAGCCTCGTGCCGTGCCTCATATTTGGACTTGTTTCACCCCACCCGGCCAGCCACGACAAGTGGCAAACGGAACCGGTAGTGTTTTCAGCCGCCGCGCAGCCTGCCTGCCTGCCTGCCTGACACATACACTCGGTTCGGGGCACGAGGGGGTCCTATCTATGTATTTCTTGTTCGCGGCGGATAGCCTAAACACGTGGTCTACGTCTACTTTAATGGTACTTATGTAGGAATAGGAAATGCGCAGATTTGTGAAGCTCGAGACAACTAGCGTCATGGCGTGGCGAAAATTTAATGCCTAGGTCAAAGGGGTCGTGACGCAGCGACCGGAGACACTGAAAGCCGCTCACTGACGACAACTAGAAGCGGCTCTCCTGCCATGCAACGTTGACTAGGGTCGACCCACTACGCGATCGTGATCACGCACACAAATCAAACACCGCCTCAACGTGCTGCCGGCTCGTGGCACCGGCGCCCACAACACGCTCGCTGCTCTCGGGGTATCTCAGCTGCCGCTTTGCAGCTTAATAATACAACCGTCGGACGGCGTCGGACGGTGCGGCACTACAGTAGGCATGTGTTGCCGCTTTAGGGGAAGCGAAGGACTTTAATTGCGGATGAAAGCTTCACTGGCATTTGACACATATTCACGGTTCAACCTTTCCAAAGTTCAATGTCAACGCGCAGAAACAAAAACGCGGATGATGATGACAAGCTCACCGGCCGGCGGAAAGAACGAGAAACGCCTCCCCACTCCGTGACGACGACAACTATGTGCACGCGCGACGCTGCTCAGCTGCCTAACCTAAATAGCATGTAAAAAAGGTGACAACTTGAGGACACAAAAGAGAAGACTTCTTCTTCAACACGCCGTCTCCGTCTCCGTTACTGGCAACCGCGGTGTTCTTCTTTCAGCTCGTAACGTAGGATAGTGATTCGCAAGACCAGAAAAAGAGGAAGAAAGAAAATAATAGAAAATAGAAAATAGAAAAAAAGACAACCAAAAAAACCTCTCCCGCCGTGCTCAGAAGCGTTCGCTCGTTCATTAACGTTCATTCACCATCTCCCATTTGGCAGAGAAGCAGGAGATCGGGGGTGCATATAGTAACGATGGGTGCCCGATGTACAAGGGACGGAATCCTAAGCCATCCCGAGATCGGGATCGAGATCGGGGATAGGACGACGAAGCCCCCGTCAACGAGCCGACGACAGCCCTGTCTGACAGCGCTTGTAACTTACACGCGCGTACACTCTGTGTTTATTACTTTAAAAAGATACACGTTACAGTACAGTAACCCCTCCGTGGGCACCGCACCGGTCTCTACACCATACACCACCTGCCGTCTCGCCTTGCAGCAGCAGCATTTCCGGGGAGCTACTCCTCCACCGACCCCCCTGGCGCTGACTCTGACACTGGCGCCGATACAGTAGGAGTTGCAGATGATGTCCGTTCCTGGTCCTGATTCGCCATCCGGATCCTAAGCAGGAAACAAGCCCATTGAGCAGTTCAATTTCTGCGTGGATTGGCGTGTCCACACTGACTAGTTCCGAGCAACAAGAACGCGGAACGTCCGTTCTCGCTCTGTGGGAGTCATGTTTAGCCAATTGGTGGTGCAGGAGAGCGTCTGAAACCAACAAAAAAAAATGAGGATGATGGAAAAAAAAAAACGGCGGCGGCGGAGGAGCGAACCAAAATCAGATCAGGTCAAAAAAATTTGCACACATACACTTAGTAAATCGTCGACGCACTAACCCCATCACTGTTGACAACGAGTGGGCCCAGAGGGTCATATGTACTTGGCAGAAGTCACGCTTTGGGTGCCTACATCGAGCTTCTTCACGGCGTTGTCGTTGTCGCTCGCGGAAGTAGGCGGCGGCGCCGGAAGTAGATGGTGGTCATCGACGACCGGCGGGTCACTTTGATCGCATTGCGAAGTCAGCTTTGCTTGGTTCTGAATCTAGCTGAGAACCGACGTACGGCACTGGGAGAAAGGAGTAGGTCGTCGCATGCTTATATAACTACGCCTCAGCTTATGAATCGGTCGCACTCTGAGCAGCCTCTCAAAGATCTCAACCGTCAAGTTGGATATGCATATAATGAAGTTCCATGTCATAAAGTGCCGTACACTATACTTGTAATCGTGATGGGTGAACGTCTCAATGCGGGTTGAACCGGAAAAAAGGCGGAAAATTGTAATTGTAGGGATGACTAAGTCAGTGAAGGACGGCTTGATTGATGAGCTCAGAATACAACGGTGATCTAGGCTTGATATCACATGAGAAGGGCACCGGGTGTCTATTTCATTTCTATAAGCAACAGGGCGCGAGTGATACTGTGCGCACGCACCGCACAAATCCCGATGTGAACTGCGCCGGGGGCACCACTTTTTCACCACGTTCGTTACGCGATACAGGCGCCTGGAACGCAGCAATTACGCAAGCCGTAGCTATCCACACGTTCGCGTCCGCGAAGGATTTTCCTGGACATACCCTGAAGGGGAGAAGAATTCAGATTAGTAGCCAAAAACTGTGGCGCTGTATATCAAAATGCAGCTTGCCTCCGCCCAAAGCCGAAAACGAAGTCCTTCGGATCCGTCTGCTCGCTCTCTGGTCCATTTTGGTTCAGGAATCTCTCTGGGTTGAACTTGTGGGCGTCTGCATACATCTGTTCGTCCCGCGTCATCGCCCTATGCCAAGATGACGTAAGAAAAAGAACGAGGATCGGTGGATATCATCATCATCATTATCCACTGACCAGACGTTCGGGATTATCACCGTGTCGGCAGGAATATCATACCCCCTGTACTGGTCATCGTTCATCGATCGATGAGGCACAGCTGCGTGATTGGATGAGCGAGTGGTGCTCGGCCCAATAGTCCAACGACTGACCAAGTGGAACTGGGCAATGCCAACTTGACAAGGTGGAGTGAGCATGGAGATCAAAATGGAATCGTTGGAGCGAAACGACCCCTTACCGATAGACTTCTTTGACTACGCCCTCGACATAAGGAAGTGAGCCTCTGTCCTGGAAGTCTGGAAGACGGTCGGATCCTACGACACTGTCGATTTCCGCCTGTGCCTTCGAAAACACATCTGGGTGCAATATCATGGCCAAAATGAATGTAGCCAGGGTTGCGGACGTCTAGAAGAGATCAGTACAGCCCCTCATGATGACAAATCGGACCTACTGTATCCGCCGCAGCTGATCAGAACATGTGAAGTGTGAGCGCCAGGCAAAACGTCCCGATCAACAAATTACTACCTCCGTATAGGGTTCCTGCAACACCTTTGATGTCTTCCTCGTCATGGATGGGGCCCATTCTGGCGGCTAGATTGTCCGAGATGAGTCTCGACGTAAAGGAAGGTACGGCCGTGCCCGCGGCCTTTAGTGAGGGAATGATGAGGGAATTGCGTTATTTTGGGGAGAGTCCTGTTTTCCCTCTCACCACTGTTTTTTGCACCATCTCATATGGCGCGTCGTGCATAGTACGGACCTTGACTCGGGTCCGAAGGGCGTGTCGCTTGAAACCAGCTCCTGGCATCCAAGTAGGTATATGTTTTACTAAACGACTTTCTGTCAGGAGAGGTTCATTGTAGTACCACGGCAGATTGCGACATACGGGCAGGAAAGAAGTCAACAAGCACGGATCCTGGGCTTCCGCTGGTGACAGTGTCTGTTCCGGCTTCTTCTGCCAAGCGTACATAGAGTTCGTCAGTCGAGCGGACGGTGTGCCCATAGGTTATTTTCATGATCGTCCCGGCTGCAAACCTTTTATGGGTGTGGGTGAGGTAAACGGAGATAAGAGGGCGTGACGTTTACCGTCGGATATGCTGGAGAAAAGCATCCGGAGTTTCAAGAAGACCGCGTAAAAGGATACGAGTTTCGGTGCGCTGAGTGGGGCAGAATGAATGTACGTCCTTGGTGAAATGATCCTGTATTAGACGACGTTGTTTGCGGAAGCGGGGGCCATATGGGAGTTGGGGAAGGGACGCATCCCAACCCATCCTGTGAGGAGTACATGAGCGAATGAGGACGGTTCCGTGTGGGACCAGTCACATTTCGGCTATCAGAACGAAACGGGGACGGCAGGAATAATTGAGGCTACGCTTTTCCATGAGGTCTTGGGCAGCATTCAAAGTATTCAGCACGACCATCGAGCGGCCAAAGATTTGAAAGTACACAACGTCGCCTGTCACAGGGAGTGTGAAGGGGTCGTAGGGTGGCAAGTGTAATCATTAGGGCACATACCGAAGACAGCGCCCCATTCTGTGAAGCGTAGCTCCTGGCTGTCGAAAGATATCTGACGAAGATTGCCAATGAAGGGATCTGGCCTAGGACCGGGTGGTAGCTTGAAGCGTCGTGCAGAGATCCACCTGGAGAAGAGCCAGGTGCAGACGCCGAGTGCTATGAGGGATGCGTTGATGGCCGGGGCAGCCTTGACGACAAAGGGAGGATCAAGGGTGGCCATTCGTTGCACGGAGGGTGGGACATGGGTTCAGGTTCATTTAAAGTAAAAAGAAGGACGGGATTTGCCCATTGGGAGAGAGGAAATGCGGACGAAGAGTGTGCCTGGAATACATCCATATGACGGCAAAAAGGCAAACGCCTCACAGATTATGAAAGATGGTATTGAAATATAGAAGCATGCTCAGTCCAGACGGGAATCCTCTTGACTGCCAAATGGCGAGCATGCACGTCAAGGGACTCGATAAGGCGCCGTGAATCACCCTAGCCAAAAACCTGGGAAGGGTTTATTCCCATCCGTTCCTTGGGGAGGGACGCCAATCGGGCAAAGGTGCCCGATTCGATTCTCTGGGGTACCACGTGGAATCAGATTACACATATCTTTCTCAGCACGTGCAGCTTGGCTCTTGTCGCGTGTGCAACTTGGTGCGGCCGGCCGGGGGGGAAAGGGCGAGGGCAAGGGCAAACAAGGACTTTGCCCTCTCATCACCATCCCGTCAGGGTGAACAATGCTCGCCCTTGCTGTGGCGATTCAACACCTCTATTCTTCCAACACACACACACAATAGGGCAATAGGAAAGTACTCTTTTGTTTCTTTACATACATTGTTGGGAGGGCATGCGAAGATTGTGCAGAGACTCTAATAATGCCAATCGATGTTTGTGTGTCCTGACAACAGTGTGTGTGAGCAAGTCGGTCGGTCGACTTTTCATGATTGTGTCGTTCCTGCGCTTCGACCCACAGGACACGACTTGGCCTCGGGTAACTTAGCTACGTTTCGGCACAGTCCCCGTCCGTCACGGTGGCACAACCTGGAACCGTTGTTCTATGCCGTCAGAGGGCACTGGCACTGGCAAAAACGGTGCCAATGTTCCAAGGTGATTTCGGGAAGAGCTGCGTGGGGTTTATAAAAGGGAAGAATAGAAAGGTCGCAGCCCTCTGTGGGCTTTGACCGGCATCAGATAACGAGGCCAATTCGCTGCGCTGTACAGCTCTGCCGCTTGCCCCCTTGCCTTGCGTTTGCCCTCGGGCCAAGCACGAGCACAAGCGCAAATCACAATACAGAACACAGACTCGGTGGCATAGACAACAGTCGATTACAAAGCGCCCATCTTCGGATCATTCGAGGTCGCTGCTCGAATCATTCCACAACACATAACATATAACACCACTCTCTCGTCAGACGCTGTTTACGCCCAAACCGTCCTAGGAATTTTGACGCCGCCTCCAGTCTGCTCGTTGGATCCATCGATGAACTCTCCCATTCTCGTGTGGATGCTTTATCTCAACCGCGAAGTCACCACAGAGGTCCGTGACAAATCTTTTTCTCGATTTTTTTTTTCTATTATCCTTCTCAATCCATCTTCACTCAAGGAATACGAAAAGTGCTACGAACTCATTCACAACACCGTCCCCCATGCGAAGAACATTCCATCAAACCCATCATCCGGCGAATCACTACGTTCGCCCTTTCTCCGTCTCGGACCATCCTCGCACAATTTTAACCTCTCTTGCAGGCCAAATCATCGCCCAAATGATGCCACTCCTCATGATGAGGCACCGTCGAATACCTCGTGCTCGATGGCGGGACCACAGCACACACAACGGGAAGCACTGGATAGAGCAGGTACCGTCCGCGAAATTTTAACTGAAACGAAGAAAAAAAAAACGATGCCGGTGCATTTTTAGATGCTGGACCACGTCAACCCAGAACACCATCTTCGGTCGATGATCGGCTACCACCTCGCATGGGAGAGTTCTCTCGTCGGGATGGTCATGGTCCAGGGCAAGCAGCGCGAGGTCGTCAACATCGGCCTCGGCATCAAGCAGGTCGCCGTCGAGCCGCGCGACGCCACCGTCTCCACATACGTAGAGTCCCTATCGCACAAGGTGTGTAGCACTTGTCTCGCCCACCACTCGGCCTGCCGTTCCCCCCCGAAAACGACAACCCATCCTGACTCCCAGCACGCTAGCTCACGGGGCTCGAGATGTCCTTCCTGGCGCCGAACCTCGGCGACGAGGTCGTGCTGCGCCGGCTCTGCATCCTGCTGGCGCTCAAATCCGCATACATCAAGGCGATCGGGCAACCGATCGGCTTCGATTGGTCCCGGCTCGAGTTCAACATATCCGAGGAGACGTGTAGCGGGGACGGCCAGCCGCTGACTGGCTGGGAGTTCCGTCTGTACAAGGCGCACCTCGGCGTGCAGCGCCGCGGTATCCTCGTCGAGGAGAGCTACCAGTGCGTTACCGCCCACTTCCGCGGTACCCCCGACTCCAAGTTCGTGTGGCAAGATAACAATAAGGACCTTGAGTCCTGGGTCCAGTTCATCAACATCGACCAAATGACCAACGTCATTCCCAAGCTCACCGACTAACCTAGCCTCCTCTCCCCTCTCATCGACATTCATCTCACCTACCTACTTTCCTTCGCTGTGGCTCGCAAAACTCTATCTATTCATCCTCATGATTTTGTGCCCCCCCCCCTCTTCTTGAACCCGTTGTGTGCTTGATATACCTCAATTGTCCCTGTCATCAATACGCCTGATCCCTTTAATAATGTGTTTGTTATCTGGCACTCAAACATCACCGGTTCCATTCCGTGACACCCTCCATCACCATTGCGCTATGGGGAAAAGAACCCACAGATGCTCAGACCCTTTCCGCGTGTTTTCCCAATACTGTAAACAGCTCACGATTTACGCAAAGTAGCGGTGTAGGGATTATAAGCGCCCTCGATATGTGTGTTGTAATGTAGAACCAAAAGAAGCCATGTGTGCCGGATTCCAGCAAAGGGAGACAAATGTGCTGTATGTATGTGACAGACGCAGACCAACACCTCACCCCACCTACCCTGATTAAGAGTCAGGGGTTCGTTTGCCTCCAAACCGGACTTCCGATCATCCACCTTCCATTGTCAAACTTTGAGCAGCGCAGCCTCCCTTCTCCTGCGCAACGCGCCCTCGTAAGCCTTGCACGCCCACTTGACGTACGCGACGCCGCGCAGGTCGCCAGCCGCCACGAGCCGGTGGTGCAGCGCCTCGACGTCCGCAAACACCAACAGCGGCGGCACGCGCTCGTCCTGGACGTCCAGCGGCGTCGTCAGCCGCACGAGCGGGCGCCCGCTGTCCGCAAGCGACACGCGCGTCGCGCGCATGTCCCACTGTCGTCGTTGGCGCGCTGCGGGCGACAGCTCCTCCGGCGCCGCGGCTGCGCGCACGCTGTAGGGAGGGTAGCGCGCGACAAAGGCGCGGAGGCATGCGAGCGCCTCGTCTAGCTGACCCGTCCTTGTCGGGGAGATAAGCAAAATTACATCGCCGACTCGAACGAGCGGGGGTTCCCTCCCTCGAAGAGTCAATGTGATGGATGCGAATGCTTACAGAGCGTGAATCCGTATTCGCGCCGCATATGCGCGCTGTATGTGCCGCGCGCTCACGCGGTCGTTGGTCTGCGAGGAGTTCTCAAGCACGACCCACTCGCGCCACGCCTCCTCTGCAAGACCCACTCCGACGACGGAGGACGTGGTGCGTCGGCGCACGCGCGCGCAGCGCTCGAGGGCCTCGACGAGCGTGTGTGCGTCTTTCTCCACGCCCTCCTGCGCAAAGATGGTGCGGAACGCTTCGTGCGCCTTCTCGAGCGACGCGTGCGCGTAGAAGACGGCGAGATACGCGTTGAGCAGCCGTGGCGTGACGCGGACGTCCGGGAGCGAGGGCAGCGTCTCCGCGCCTGAGGTGCCCCCGACCCACGAGCGCGAAATGCGGGAGAAGAGCGCACGCGCTTCGCCGATCACCTCGGCGCTGCTCTGTGGGGGCAGATGCGCGAAGCTGGGTGAGGACGCCGTCTCGACGGGTGACGACGAAGACGAAGCTGCCTCCTCGGCTGGTTCCGAGCGGCGACTGGGTGGCACCGTGGTGTTCGCGGCGTCCGGCACCAAAGGAGCCATGGAACGCTTGAACGGGGGCCTGTACGCCGCATATGCGTGAAAGACGTGCGTCATGATGCGCTCGTCGACGACGACGTCCCTGCTCTCTGGGTTCTGTCTTGCGACCTCGACCATTTCCGCGAGTATCCAGCGCGCGCGGCCCAAGTCGCCGATACGCTTCGCGCCCTCGAGCAACGCGCCAAAAGTCCGCGAATCGGGGCGGAACATGCCGCGTCCCCGCGCGTCGCGATGGGCATCGAGCATTTCCTTCGCGAGCCGGAACGCCTCGTTCACGTACACCTTGGAGCCTGACCGCGCACACGCGAGGATCGCGGCGTTGTAGGCGCCGGCGGTGGGCGGGATCCCGCGGTCGATGGTCATTTCGGTGAACAGGTCGAGCGCGCGCTCGGGCTCGGCGGGGGTGGGCGACGCGCAGGCGTGGATCATCTGCGTGAAGAGGAGTGCGTCGGGCTGTGGGTGTGCGACGTATCGCATGTGCGCGAAAAGATCCCAAGCTTGCGCATGGGCGAGCGAGGATGGGGTGCGAAAGAGGGCGGCAATGAGTCGCGAATAGGCCGTCATTGGCGCCGGCCGCCCGGCGTTTTCGTAAGCATGAAGAAGTGAAAGGGCATCGTCGGGGACAGTGCCGGGGGGAAGGCTCTTTTCGTGCGCTTTGATGTGTAAATGGCGCTGGTGGTCGGTGAGTGGACCTTAGGGAAGGTGATTGAGCGAGACGAGCTAAGTGTGTGGGTGGGTAGCCGCACCTTTTATGAACGTCTGCATAAACTGCTCGCAACCTAATACGTCTCCTCTCCCAGCATACCACCCTATGACGTCGTTGGCATGCTCTTCTACCAGCTCTATCCCTGACGCCTTGTGGGAAATGAGTGGCGGACCATCTAGCATAAGTGTGAAGGACCCACCATCATGAGTTCAACAGCGGATTTAGCTGAGCGGGGATCATCGTGAGCAAGCTAGTATGGCGTTTTCTTTCAGCCTCAATGGGGAGATTGCGACGGCAGATACGCACGCAAACTCGTGTCAGAGAGCGCCATTCCTCTACTGAGAGCAAGGCTAGCGGTACGGCTTTCGCGGACGAGGGGGTATGCGCGTTTCGGATAGCCGTCAACTCTTGAGTTATTGGGGTTAACAAATTGAGTGCGACACGATGTGGTAGTGTTGCGCTGCAGTTATCGAGACCAGTCTCGTGAGCGTGTGGTTGGGCTCGTGCGGGAATGTGCGGAGAATCAGACGCCGCTCGTTGGTGTAGTAGAGCAGAGAACGCGTCGGATGGATCAAGAGCAGACGGTGAGGGAGACAGCCGAGACACAATTGCCTCTACGACCGCTCTATCTTGTTCTTGAGTGGACACGCGCGCCGAGGAATCTGCGGTGACTTTAGCTTCGTCGTCAGGCAAAGCAAGCAGGTCTTCGTAGAGCTCCAGTAGCTCTTCTTCGCGGTAAGTGAGGTCGGATGGTACTTCCTGACCCAAGAGTCAGGGAGACCTCCCAAAGGCAAGAGCTTCGTACCTCAATTTCGGTAGTGACGGCGAGCGCCTCTACCCGACGCGCGAGCTCGTTGGCAGCAGAAGGGCGGCTCGGAAGAGGAAAGACGTGGCGTCTCCTCCTTCCACTAGAAAAGACATAAACACGTGCGAGGAGCAGGAAAAAAACATTCCGGCTACATACTGGGAAGTAACAGGCGGTTCTTGATATGTGGACGGAAGCTGGGATGCCAAGGCAGCCTGTTGCATCCACCTTTGAGAACCTAAAGGGCATCGAGGGGAAACTCGTAGGATGACCAAGTCGAGTAGACCGGAGGGAAGGATTGTCCTCAACGAAGACATTGACCAGTTGCCGGTTGCGAGCGTGCCAGCTCATATGTATTATCACATGACTACACTGTAATCGGATCCGACCCAAAGGATAAAACCACGCTCGAATCAATCATCGTCGCACACTCTACAACACACAATGGTCAAGGCTGTCGTTCTTGGTGCTGCTGGTCAGTACTAACACTCTCCCTCCCTGATCTCTCTCAATCCCCCGACCTAGGTGGAATCGGCCAACCTTTGGCCCTTCTCCTCAAAACTAACCCCCGAGTTACCGAGGTGACTGGCTCTTCTCGCGACCTGGCATCGTACACATGCTGAACGCGAAACATCCACCAGCTTGGCCTCTTTGATATCGTCAATACACCCGGTGTCGCGGCCGACCTCTCTCACATCGCAACGCCGGCCAAGGTCGAAGGCTACCTTCCCCCAGATGAGGGTCTTGCAAAGACCCTTAAGGGTGCTGATATCGTCGTAATTCCTGCTGGCGTGCCCCGCAAGCCAGGAGTGCGTACCGTCCACCGATTCGAACACATAGATCGCGCTGACTTGTCTCTCTTCTAGATGACTCGGTGAGTTTTTGCCCCCAATTCTTCAACAACGGATATAGCTAAATATGCGATAATCTAAAGAGACGATCTCTTCAAGGTAAGCGCAGTTAGAAACAGTAGAGATAGAAGGAGAGCCTGACCGCGAGTAGATCAATGCCGGCATCGTTCATGACTTGGCCGTTGGTATCGCCACGACGGCTCCCAAGGCATTCGTCCTTGTCATCTCCAACCCCGTCAACTCCACGGTTCCCATCGTCGCCGAGGTGTTCAAGAAACATGGTGTTTTTAACCCCAAGCGGTAGGTTCTCTGCTGACGTCACCCGGGACGTTTGGCGCTGATTCGCCGATCAGGCTGTTCGGTGTAACGACCTTGGATGTCGTCCGTGCATCAACTTTCGTCGCCGAGATCATTGGCGATCTGTCCAAGTCTCCGGATGTTGTCGTACCGGTCGTTGGAGGCCACTCTGGTGTCACCGTACGCATGCTGGGCCTATTGTTTTGTTTGGCCCTGCTAACGCCTGTGCCGCAGATCGTACCTCTCCTTTCTCAGTCGTCCCACGCACTTCCTTCTTCCTATGCCAGCGACAAGTTGGAGGCGCTCACGACACGCATCCAGTTTGGTGGTGACGAGGTCGTCAAAGCGAAGGATGGTGCCGGATCTGCGACGCTCTCCATGGCATATGCTGGGGCAGAGTTCGCCGCCAAGGTCATCGACGCCCTTGCAGGCAAGAAGGGACTCGTTGCTCCCAGCTATGTCCACCTCGACGCAGACAAGGAAGGCGGCGCCGCGTTGAAAAAGGAAATTGGCAAGGAGCTGGATTACTTCTCGACGAATGTCGAGATTGGGGTGAGTTGCACTGTCCTCCTCTTGCGACGCTTATCGATATAATCTCTGGGATAGCCGAACGGTGTCGAGAAGATCATCCCTCTGGGAAAGTTGACCAAATACGAGCAGGAGCTCATCGCCGCGGCCGTCCCCGAACTCGCGACTAACATCGAGAAGGTAAGTTCTTATCATCGTGGTTCGTCCTCTTTGATGCAACCGGTTGATCCGTGATGTAGGGCGCTACTTTCCAGAAGGCACCTCCCGCCGCAAAGGTGTAGAGCTTTTACAGGTACGAAAGAAAATAAAAGATCGTGTACGTTGGTGTAGAAGCAGCGTGCCGTGCCGTTGTTGCAAATAAATAAAATTGGTGTTGCAGGTACAGTAGTACTCGACCCCTTCCCGATAGAAAGGCTTCCCACACCGTACAGCAGTGGTGCCGTCAGGATGGCAACCGCCCTTACTGCGGTTATGAAGCTTGAGTGCGCCGAAAATCATACAGCGCTCAGAGACCTGCTTCGCCTGGGAAGGAAGCCTTGCGCAACACTCTAGCTTATCGGTTATCCGTGTGAAGTTATGTGATGGTAACATCACCATAGCTGTGCTCTCCATATTCATGGGACGGAAATGTAAAACACCTGGTCATCCCTGCATCACATTGCACGCCCTATATCCGCGGGCCAACGTACAAAAGGGCAAGTTCAGGGCGCCAGGGAAGGGCCACTTTATCTGGGCGGTCTTAACGCTAGTGCTGTAACCACTAGTACTGTTACAGTACGTTACGCTCTTCTTCTACTGGGGTACGTCATTTTCCTTTACTAGCACAAGGAACCGGAACTCTGCCCACCCCCTTGAAGCGACTTCACACACGCCGCTCCACACACACGCGGGTATTTTGCCGCGCGATTCGATGTTAGGCGAGGTCACGGGTGCAGTCGTCGGTGGTACGGCGCTGGAGCAGCTATATGGATGCCTTACGGGCTGGCGCCTCACCTCGGTACGTACAGGTAGTCATGCACGCCGTGAACCTGGCACGCCGGTAGCTCTTGCTGGCGTGAGCCAAAATTTGTGCTGATTGCTGGGGCCGGTACACCGGCACACAGGATATTGCGGGTATGACTTGATCCCGTTTCCTCAGCGAGAGTTTCTGACTCCCCGACGATCAGTGGCGAGCGCAGCGCTGATCGTGAGTCGCGAATTTGAAGTTGATCAGCGCAACTCGTAAAAAAAAATTAAATTGGCGTGCAGTTTTACGACTGGGCGCTGACAGGCGCCGACGAGGTGCGCGGCATCTCTAGTACGCCTCTCTCCTGCTGCTCAACGCGCTCGTCGAGACAGCTCGGTTTCCTATGGCGCCGAGAAAGGATCACCTATACTCGTGTGCTGTTCGCGTTGGCGCGATACCCGGCACTTGCATGTGCCGTTGTGGATCTCCTTCCGGTGCGCCGTGAGCCGCTGCAGAGACAAGAACGAGAGACCGATGATCAGGGGGGGCTACTCACTAGCCGACGGTCAAACTGGACAAGGTCACGACGTGTCTGCGCCTTATCACCATCCTATGCTCAGAGCGTGAGCAACGTCTTATATCCGGTGATGCTCAACGTGTTACACTCACTGTAGTCATACTTGCGACGAGAACATGGGCCATATGGGAGAGGAGCCGCCGGATGCTGGTGTTCCTGGCTGTCCTGGCTATCGTACGGTGGCAGCTCTTTTACGTCCGTGACGTCTTGACCGACAGAGATGGCTCAAAGGCCTGTGCCGCAACAGCAATTGTAATAATTGAGCGAGACATTGTCACGACGGTTGGTACGTAGTTCGGTTTCGCGCTACTGCCAGCAGCAATTTCCGACGTTGCGATTCGCATATCAGTGGCGCCGTCCGCTGCTCCGAGCATCCAGGGCGTGCGAGAGTGTCAAGTACTGACGAGCGCGGTCAAGCATGCGTGGATCGTCCCGTATCTCGTTGTAATGGTGTTTGAAGCTGGTCAGTCCGATCGTCCGGTGCTCTTGTCGTCGTGGCTAACACCGTGCAGTTGTATTGGCCTTGACTGTGTACAAGATTTTGGGTATTTTGGGTTATTATAGAGGAATCCCCAAACAATTCAGATCAAAGTTGTTCGACGTACTTTGGGTTGATGGTTCGGCATTTGGTCCACTGTCGTGGGGGCTAGCTGACGCTTGCGGTTTGCCAGGAGTGATGTATTTCGTTTTCATGCTTCGTGAGCCGATTTATCCCTATGTACTCGACCTCAATGATGTTGATCACTGTGCTCACAGTTCTGGGTATTCTGAACGTCGGATTGGTGCTACAAGTCCAGGTATGCCTAGCCCTGACAGTCATGGTAACTGTCTCGCTGATGTTAAAGGTTCCGCAATTGCGAGCTGGTGGTACACAGTAAGCTTACGAACGTACGTAACCAGTGCCAAAGTGATTTTTTGCTGTTAGGCTCCAGACGGTCTTGCACAGCGCCCTCTCGACACGGGTTGTGTTGCATCTAGTCACGGTTTCAAAGCAAGATCTCGTTGATTCGCGGTCTACTTTAGCACGGTATCGGGTGTCCGCACGGATACGGTTTGGGACGGGACGGGAAGTGTCGGAAGGAGGTCACGGGGTGTCAGTACCACAGAACATGTGACCTTTACGCGATAGCAACACGATCACATGACCGTTCTGGCCAAGTCGAACATCAACTTTGATTCGAATTTCTTAAGCTTGCAACAACCACGACGACCTCACTGCAGGGCTCTTGATCCACCCCTTCATTCACAACGACCATGTGGGCAAAACTTAGCAATGCTCTCAAATCTCGTCCTACATTGGAGGAGACAGAGCCCTCAAGTCCAGATGTCATGTCGAGTGTCCTCGAGAAGCACCCCAATTTATCAATGTTCCACGACGACGACGATACCGAGAACAGGCCCACAGAGGTCCCTTTTCCAGCACCCAGTCCACCCAGCTCGCCATCAAGAAGTCGACACGGCGTCCTCAGACGGATTTCCAGAAGCGGGAAGCACGACAATGGCGAACCTTCGAAAGTATCTTCTGCGCTAAAGCTGCCGCTGCGCCTGCCGAAGAAGGTGAAATCTCACATGAGTATCCATACAAATTGTAAGCGTACCCCACACGAGACCATCGTTACTGCTCACCAGGGCAATTCCCAGTGTCTCAAGTCTCCATCAACACTACAGATTCCGCGAAAGCGACACCAACAGATTCAGTACGGCCTTCGACCGACACTGCGAGACGCCCAGAGACCCCCATGGACGGCAAATACGGCTCTATCCGCTCCATCCTCCGCGATCGTAACACTCCCGCTACCGGCCAAAGCGTCCGCTTCTTCTCTCGCGATGCCTTCAGAGTCATGACACCAGACGGATCAGCGACCAGCGAGCAGGGTGAATCCCCGCTCCCAGATAACCTGCGCGTGAACGAGGCAAATCCCCAAGCAGCACTCTCACCTTCGGGCTCCCGCGTCCGCCACCGCGCTCGGGCACAAGACTTGTTCCTGCCTGCGCAGAGCACATCATCTCCATCGGAGTCGCCGAGTATTGTCGCCCAGTCCCTTGGTTCGATGATGCCATTACCCCCACCAGAGTTCACCAGTATCTTCGACATGTCACAGCGAGACCTGCCACCCATTATGGCCAATGCTTCGGCGCCGCTACTTGACGATGCCGTCGAGATCTTCGAGACCGACCAGTCCATGGAAGACGAAACACAGCAGGTGTCTCAACACCCAGCGTCGTCTCCAACAATCACAAGATTGCCCAAACCCAAGGAAGGAGATCAAACTCTCTACCACTCCATGGAGACTTCCAAGGCACCCATGCATGACCGGAGTCACTCCTTCAGCTTTGGCCAGACCGTTTTCCATCCCATGCCTAGGCCTGGGCTCCTTGATAGCGCGCCTATGATTGAGCCTTCTCCAGGTCGTAATCGCGCGGTAAGCGAGTCTATGTTCCATACGTTATCGCGAGGGAACAAGAACCCAGAGTCGGACATCAACGATCTCAGCCCCGCGGCGATTGTCTTGTATTCAACGCCAGCCGCGGACCGTGCTTCGAACCTATCTCCACCACCTACCGAGCCTGACCCATTCCGCGCGAACGCGACGACGTTCTATACGCCCGGCACATTGCTTCCTCCGTCACCGCCCACCGCCCTTCCCGGTCATGCGCGGAAGCCCTCCCAGGAGGAAGACATGATTTGGTCCCTGCGGACTCAACTCGCGATTCAGCAGGAGCTGTGTGCGCAATATGAGGTCGATCTTGGCGCGCGGGATGCGCTTGTCTCTGCCCTCACCCAGCGAGTCGAGACGGTCGAGAACGAGAACGAGAAGCGCCGGGGGGTCGTCCGCGGGTGGAAGAAGAAGGTTCAGGAACTCGAACGTCTGTGCCGAAATCTCGAGGAAGAGGTGGACCGCAGCCGTGAGGAGAGCGTGGAGCGGAGCGTCATGGACGAGGCGAGCGGTGAGGCGCTGAGGCAGCTGCATAGGCAGATCGCGGGTCTCAAACGTGAGAAGGGCGAGTTGGTCAGGAACAGCCTCATCATACTGGACCCGCCAGCAAGGATCAAGCAGTTGGAAGACGAAGTCGTCCAGTTGCGGGAGGAGATTCATCAGCGTGACGAGATCGAGCATGACTTGCAGGAGGACCTCCGGACCGCGCAAGAACAGATCGAACTGCTCAACACCGTAGGGGCGATGGACGACGAGTCTCGTATCGCGTCTGTTGCGGCAGTCAGCGAGGAGCACGAGCGCCACCGGCGTGCGGAGGAGGAGTGGAAGGAAGAACGCAAGGCACTGCGCCGGGAAGCGGAAGACGCGACGAAAGCCCTGGCGAAGAAAGAGGACGAGATGGTCGTCCTGCGTAACGAACTCGAGGCGCAGTGGAAGAATACCGAGCAGTCAGGCGAGAGCGTGGCACGGCTCAAAGAAGAACGCAACGTGCTGCAAAGCGAACTTGTCGCACTCGAGGCGAGGATCGAAAGTATGGAGCTGGAGTGGAACGATGCGGACAATCGTCGCTCGGAAGCAGAGAATGCACTGCACGTCCTATTTGCAGAAAAGGATAACCTCGAGCACGAGAAAGCTCAGGTAAACACCCCTTCCCTTTGTTCGGCGCCCCGTTTTGACATCGTGTTTTTTCAGCTCGAGGCCGAGCTGGCCGAATCGCGTCAGCACGCTGACGACCTCACTAACGCCCTCGAGGCGAACACCGAGTCGCTTCGACAAGAGCTCAAAGCAGCCAACGATAGCGTGGCACGCCTCGACCAGGACATCCGCCAGCGAGACACCGAACTTGAGGAGCTTGCCCACCGCGTCGTTGCCCACGAGGACGAGGCCGAGGATGCGCGCTCCGAACTCGCGACGCTCAAGCGTGAGCAGACACGCACGGCTGATGAACACCGCCGTGCACTGGCGGACCTTACAGCGCGCGCAGAGAGCGCACAGACCGAGCTGGAGGCCGCGGTCCAAGGGAAGGGTGAGTCCAATGTCGCTGCGGACGCACTGCGCGACCGTGTGGGCACCCTCGAGGCCGAGCTCGAAAAGTTGCGGAGGCAAGTCCGCGACTTGCAGGCGGAGAGCGCAAATCGCGAGGTCAACATCGCCCAGATGGAGAAGCAGCGCGACAGGGACCGCGAAGACCTGCAGGGCCTCAACATCGCGCTGGATTCGAAGCAGCAAGAACTCGAGTTGGTTAGTCTGATCTATGTTCTGCGCGCGTCTCCGCCGTCTGACAAGACGTTAGCTGAAGCGCCGGATGAGCGTCAAAGCCACGGTGGGACCGACTCCTGCGCCGAGCAAGGTCGGCCACATCCGTCGCGAGTCGAGTACCTTCTCTCCACCAGGTCACACGTCGCGTCCCGCGTCCCGCCTCTCCGATGATAGTAAAGACGCGCCGAAGGCGGGTAAAGCCTCCGAGGCATCCTCGACGACTGCGCGCGTCACGACCCTAGGCAAGAGCGTCCGGATAAACGCGACAGCAACAACTCCGACGAGCACCACCAGTACAAGCAACAAAGTCCCAACGCCGACGACCGTCAAACCGACACGCACGGTAGAGGGCTCGATGGGCCCGCCTCCTTCCACTGCCCGACAACGAGCATCTCTCTCTACCGCGATGTCGCCAACCGGCGGATTTCGCGCGCGGGTGCCATCCACGTCGTCCTCCGCATTTGGCCGCGCGACGACCAAGTCACCGCCTGCAGTGACGACGACGGGAGCCGCGCTGCGGCGGCCGACATCGATGTCGGGCACCGAGCTTCTGCGCCAGGCGAAACTCGCCCCGTTGTCGTCGTCGTCAGACGTGGACCGCTCAACCGGCTCGGCGTCGGACGAAAAGGAGAACACGATGCGCCCGTCCCCGCGCGCGACCGCGTCGACGTCGGGATCGTTGTCGGCTGCGTCGAAACGCAGATCAATGATCGCGGCTCCGATGTCATGATTTTCGCTATTTTATGCTGGCGGTCGATACACATACGCGACCACGCCAGCTGTTTTCTTGATACTCATTTCTTTTCCCTCCGTTTCTGATCTGAATGCACCTTTTGATGCGCCATCTCACTCACGTTCTTGCCTTGGGCTATTTCGCTCTTCGCCCTTCTTTCTTCCCAAATTCTGATCTCACCGTCTCGCATGGCCCCTTTCCCCTTCCCTAACTTTCGCTCTATGCTTATTTATTATCGTCGACTTCTGTGGCAAGAGTCGAGCAGCTCGACTCTCCCTCCATCTCTCTCTTCCTGCTTCCATTTACTCGCAAGTGTAATATCTCTCTGACCCTGTATGACCTAGCGATCCCGTCCTGTGTCCATATAAGTCGTCGGACGTCGTCCCAAGCGGGAGAAACCGAGTTGTCCCCGCAATCAGAATATTTATGACCTTTATGTATGCAGTGGAGGCGTCCTATTCTCGTGGAAGAGTACGTGGCGCGCGACGGGGGTCGACCACTAGTAGTGCTCGACTTGGTTCTCGCCTCAAGAGTCGTCTTTCTCAAGTTATTCGTTTACCCGTTGACTCAGAAGCGAGGTTGTACCACTGTATATTGCCCGCGCCTAACACTCCAACCACCAAGCCCAGTTAGCACCGACGCAAGTCCCACTGGTCAACGGTGGGGATCGTCTTACCTTTTCATCATCCGCGTGATCCCTCTTCATCTCCAACGGTTTTTCGGCCGGTATGGTGGATCCCAAACAGAGACTCATCATACTTATGTATTCCTCCACCTCACCTTCACCTTCCGTGACTCCTACTAGAAGTCTATACACGATATTATAATATTCCGTACTTAGCATACTTAATGGAGATACAGCATATAATCCCGCATGCATGTGGATACCATGACTTGGGCCCTACATAGGTACCTAGATCCTCATCTTCTTCGTCGTAAGTTGATTGGGGTGTTGGGGTTTTGATTAGGAGACGGATTCCTGGGTTACAGAGCCTACAGTACATCAAGGTACATGTTAGCACTGGCATGACCCCGTTTCATGTTCCTCCAATTCCTCTTCAAAGTTCCTTTCCGAAAACCTCTAAGTGGAAAGTACTAGGCGTCAGCTAGACCGGTGGGGCCGCTCCCTCTATGTGCCGGTTGCGCTACTAGTCGAACTTTCTACGTCGCTTGCAATAACCTCAACCTCATGCTGCGACTGGTCACTGGCACGCGGTCACGAGTCTGGGCGTCAGCTTACCACTGACTCGATCAAAGAGCCACTGGCACTGGCACTGGCATAATGACGTCAAGTACGACTCGGACGCACATACAACCGCAGCCTCCGCAGGTACGTCCGAGTCACATTCGAATCGAAACAGTTTTTGATCTAGCTATCGGCCAGTTGCTTCAAGTTAGTACCCACCCAAAGCGCCTTCCTCCCTCTGGACGAGGTAGTCCCGTCGAATTGGCTAGCGCTATTGCCAGGATCTTCTCTGACTCAGGCTGATGTTGCGGAGCATATGGCAGTACCAGTGGATTTGGGTTCCCAATCCCACTGCGGTTTGGGTTCAAATGCATCTACTTAAAACCCCGATGCTGCTCATGATGCTGCTCAGAGGTCCGAGTCGTCCCCCTTGGAACTTGCCAATCATTCTCCGCAACGGTCATGGCCTCTCTTCGGACATTGCTTATTGCCATCTGTGCCGCGATTGCCACAGTCGTGGCCACTCCCACGATGCGTTCCACTACTAGTAGTCCTATCGTCACGCTTGACAGAGGCGAGTTCACAGGAACAACGTCCGACGGCGTAAACAAGTTCCTCGGCATCCCCTTCGCGCAACCACCGTCCGTAGTTTACGCCGGTTTCAGCTCTCTGTCCTCCCTGACTGACCCGCCGAACCGGCCTTCACCGACAGTGTTGGCGACCTGCGCTTCCGTCTACCCCAGGCACTTGGCCCCTACTCTGGCACACACAACGCTACTGCGTTCGGTCTTTCATGCACCCAACAAGCATCTACGCAGACGATTCCGAACGGATTACCTCAACAGGCGGCTGACTTCGTCGCGAGCGCCTTCCCAACCATAACTCTAGACAGTGAAGATTGTGAGGAGGCCGTCGGGCAAGGATTCCACACGGAGAGCAATTCTGATGATAGCTGTAGGTTTGACGCTCAATGTCGTCGTACCCGCCCATGCCAGACATGGTTCAAAGCTCCCGGTTGTAGTGGTGTGTACTCTGTGAATGATATGCTGTCACTTGTGCTAAGAGTAATAACCCACTTCAACGGTGGATACATGGAGGTGAGACATACGCAACACCTTTGACCAGTTGCTCTCATGAACCTAACCTACTGCTTCCAGGCAGTTTCGCAATTGGGTCGTCATCTCTGCCACTGTACGATCAAATTTATTTTTCCGTCCTTCGGTCCCGGGAGGTTAAAGAATGCGTAGCTACGATGGCAGTGTCATAGTGAAGCGCTCAATAGTTCTCAAAGAGCCTGTGGTTTACGTCAGTCTAAACTATCGGTGAGCACAACTTGAATCGTTTTTCGTGACTTTGTAGGACCCTCGCCCTTCTCTCAGCCTTGCAGGTGCGTCCCCGGTGCCTCAGGGTGATTCTAAACAACTAACGCCTTGCTAGCCTTTGGGTTCCTGGCCAGTCAAGAGGTCAAAGATGCCGGCGTTGGCAATCTCGGGCTGCATGATCGTGAGCGTTCGGGCAGTCGGAATAATCAACGGTTTGTAATATCTGGCGTTTACAGAGCGTATGGCGCTTCGTTGGATACAAAAGTATATTTACGCATTCGGTGGCGATTCGTCGAAAGTGACGATGTAAGTGAAGAGGCCCTTGGTCCGGAGTCTGCTGACCTCTTTCAGCTGGGGTCAAAGCTCTGGGTCGGTCTCGGTATCGCTTCAGATGTTGACAAACGGTGGGAACACCGAAGGTCTGTTCCGTGCAGCATTTATGGAGTCCGGGTCGCCCCCGCAGATCGGTGATATCACTCATGTATGTAGGAATATATAATGCGAATTCACTCAATTTCTGACCGGTTTTGTAGGGCCAACGATATTATGACGACCTTGTTGAACGCACGGGTTGCTCAGGCTCTTCAGACACCCTAGCGTGTCTACGGGCAGCACCCTACGACAAGTTGAAGGCCGCTATGGATAGCTCTCAGTTAATCGCTGCATTTAATGTACGTGGTCTACTTCCCCAATGCTCATCAGAGTTTCGTAGCAGCTAACGAACCACCGTGCAGTCTCTTGCGCTCGTCTGGCAGGTCCGTGCAGATGGCGTTTTTCTGGCAGATGATCCCCAGAAACTCGTCCAGCAAGGGAAAGTTGCGGGCATCCCGTTCGTCACAGGGGACTGCGATGATGAAGGAACTTTGTTTGCCCTTACTCAGCTCAACGTCACGTAAATGCTCGATTTCTGGCACGTCGGCCGTTCCACTGATCACAGAGTGCCCGCAGGACCGACGTGGACCTACGCAATTTCTTATCAGGATTCTACCTGCCCAATGCAACGGATGCTGAGTTGGATGAACTGCTTACGCTGTACCCCCAGGATGTCACTCAGGGTTCGCCATACGACACAGGTGCCCAAAATGTGTTTGCCCCACAATTCAAACGCATTGCTTCGATCTTGGGTGATTCGGTGTTCCAAATGCCGCGGCGCTTTTTCCTGAACAAAGTATCGGGAAAGCAGAATACTTGGTCGTTTTGTACGTCGCACGTTTATCCCCCACTTACGCGCGCTTGTCCTTATCTCTCCACTCACACGTCGATTCTCACTGGCACACAGTAAGCAAGCGCCTCAAGTCGCTGCCTGTAATCGGTTCGGCACACGGGACCGATGTCCTGAACATCTACGGCGCGGGAGAGCTGACGGACTACCTAATCCACTTTGCCACGAACCTGGATCCCAATGGCGGATCGAGCCCGCAATGGCCGCAGTATACCACCTCGTCGCCGCAATTGATGACTCTCCTTGAGAGTCAAATCACAAACACAACCACAACACTAGACACCTACCGCGTTGATGGGATAGATTTTCTTACGGAGCTCTGGCTTGCCCATCCGCTGTAAGGTATCTAAAGGTCCGCGGTTACTACGTGGAATTGCGTTTGGGACTTGAAATATGCGTAGTTTTGTTTTCTAATGGAGAATAATAGAAAGCCTTGTATAGCCTGTCTTTGACGAAACGCGGCCACATGCCGCTGGACCTAGGTGTTTGGATTGAGCAGCTCGTGGAGTGGGACGAATACAACGCAAAAGTGTGGCACTTTAGGACGGACAGATTATTCTGTGCCGAGAAACGAACATAAAGGAATTCAACTTGTGGCTGAACTACTCATCCACGGCCTGACGGAAGGGTATGGTTCTCAGATACCGACATTCCGAGTCACCATAAATTGGCCCGACTACTGCGCTCGATTCTCTCACTTAGTAGTCACTGTACCACCATCGATCAGACCCTCCACGTGTGATCGTAGTACTACTACAATACAGTAACCGCGTCTGTACCTCGTCGTATACTGCGGAATATAAATTTGGAGTTAGAAAGAAAATCACTAGTACATACATATTGGCTCCTGGCGATGTCTCTGTGAGAACTAAGTAGTTAGGTTATCGTGTTCGAAGCAGGTAAATTTCGCTCCCATTCATCAATTATTTCCTCCAATTCCATGAAGTCGAGTGTTCCGAGACCCGTCACCTATAGGACCGACAAAGTCAGCCAACGTCGAAGATGAAGAAACACAAGTCTGGCGAGGCGCACAGGATCCCACCCGACGATAGCGGGGAAGCCATCAGTTCCACAGCCCGGGTTCGAGCCAGGCGTAATGTCATTGAGGCCCGCGAGACCGTCGCTATACAGTCAGGGGTTGAGGAAGCCGAGCGGGGGCTTGGCTTTCGAAATGAGGTAGTCGTTTCAGCAGCGAAATAACGCCTCCCGCGGCCTGTACGTTTGCGGTCAGCTGGGCGCTCGAGGGTGGACGACAGCAGGAGGGAGGTAGGAAAGGCGCATGGGCGTCGAGCCGCTTGTGCCGTCCCACTCCTCGTGTTTCCCATTTGTGACGGCCATGAAGTCGCGCGCCTGCGCGGCGATGTCGAGTATGCCGCGGCCATAAGAACTACACAAAGACAAAGTAAGACTAAGTCAGGTCAGGTCAAGTCAGGTCACGACAGTGAACGAACTAGAAGAGGCCCTGACTCATGTTGCCGATGTTCTGGAGAAAGGGGGGCACGGCGTTCGCCTAGTAGGGTGGGCGCTGAAGGTAATTTCAGAAGCCGCCTCCGGAGAGACTCGCGGCGACCTCGGGGTTTTTCTTCGTCGTGCCGCCAACGCTAGTGACATATGGACCTACGAAAGCGTGGTGGTGTTGTGAGTAACTTATATCGACGACTCTGTACCGCTTCGAACCGAGAAAAAGAAAGACACACGTACAGGTTGCGGGGAGGAACCGGCTACCGCCATCTCTGGAGCCGTCCCCGACTACACATTCCTCATCCTCCTTGCCGCCGACGCCGTAGTCACCAGTCGGGAAGAGGACGCTGACGCCGCGTGCGTCAAGCTGCGCGAACAGGTCGCACACGCGCTTTGCATGATCCAGCGGAACGTCCCACTAGTTGCCGGTGTATGACGTACTGATTGTCTGTGGGATGCGCGTCTCTTTAAGCACATAGGCGAGCCACTTGAGGTATGGATCTGTTGACATATCATCGCCACCTGTGCTGTAGTAGATATTCGGTGTCGGTAGGTAATGGCCTCGGCGAACTGGATGTCGAGATTGGCCTCGACGCCGGGTCTGCTCGGGTCGTTCTCGCCGCCGTTGACCAGCTGGACGTAGTGTCTTCCCCGTCGGAGCGATATTCCTTCATGAAAGTCGTCAGGTCCTGCGGGCTCGGGTACTACTTGAGGTAGCCCACAATCCCGATCGCGTTCTGGTCCACTGCGGCTGGCACGTAGTCCAACCTATTGTACAGCCAGCGCAGGTACGCCAGCGTGACAGATACATGCTTTTTATCATCGCGGCTCGGCAATACCGTCACGAGTCCGACTCCGCATTTGCCCGTGTCACAGCAACCCTCGGGGGCGAATGCGCGGGTTCTTCCGCTGTGTACGCGGAGAGCCGAAGTACGTCGTCGGCGCGATGGTTTGAATGTGCCCGTGCAGGGCATCGGGAAGCGAGTAGCTGACCGTGCGAAGAACAACCTTGTTCGTCTCGACATGTTGGTAGAGCTGGTACGAAGCACCAAGGATATCATTGGTCCGAGGCACGGGCACGCCAGTGACCATCAGCCAGTTGCCATCGAGGGTCGTTGAGACGGAGGAGGGGGGAATGCCATGGTCCTCAAGCCAGGAGTTGACGAGGTTGAGCGTGTCTGGATGCGGAGCAACAAGCTCGGCGACCTGCTCCTTGGATAGATGTGCGCCGTATCTGCAACGGGACAACGGCAAAAATGGGTTGATGGGTGCGCGGATGGGTGGCGGGGGGCACATACATTGCATGCCTGGAGTTGCTGACCTCGTGGAGCACGTCAATCAAGGCGTTCTCGTGTTGGGGCCTCAGCGCCAGGTAGAGGTCAATCGTGGTGTCAACCGGCGGGTGGCCTAGGCTCTCCCAATACTCCGGGACTCATGCCACGAGTGCTTCACCGTCGTTCGATCCCAACGTCGTGTGAGGGGCGTCACGAGGCCGCCGACGGGCCAGGTAGCAAGCACGGAGAGCAGGTGGTACCGCACTGGCATGATTATAGGAGATCACCTAGATGATAGAACGAGGTTATGCGGCCCTTGCAAATTAAGAAGGGTAGTTGGATGTCGGGTAGGAGGCGGAGCCCACATGGTGCCAGCTCATCGAGCTCGGCGGCGTCATTGTCGATATGGGGTAGAAGCATATTCGCGCAGGTAGGATGTCCGCGGCCAGGAACGGTACTGTATGTCGCAAATTTCCGGAGACGTTTAGGGCCCGCCTGGCGCAGAAAGAGGGGGCTTGCTATGTGCGGTCTCTTTCACCACGGTGGGAGAAAGAGGTCGTGTGCTGCCACGAAAGAAAACCGTCCTGCCCCAAATGCGTGACAGAAAGCACTCGTCACGTACATGACTGCATGACTAAGCGTGACTGTTTGGCGTTACTGTAGTGTGTGAACGTATTAGCAAAGCGCTCTTGGAGACATCTGCTGATATCACGTGATTGACTCGCTGAGAAGGGTGGACCTGGACAGTGGCCCAAACTTGAAGTGGTTTCACTCCTTCAAGCGTTATTTGCCATAATCCATATGGCGAAGTATGTGATTCACTTGCAGAGCTCTTTATCGTGGCTCACCTTCGCTCCAGTCTCACACCCGGCTCGTTTCGGGACTGCAAACTTGAAACGCCACTGCGCAAGCGTCGCTCACGAGTATCGATCACAAACGAGTTCTCTGTGAAGAGGCAACGGGTCTCCGAGGCTATCGGCTCGATTGATGTTTCTACAGACGCTGAACAGAGGCAGGAGTATGCAGATATCAATGCTGAACCGAGGGTGGGCCTATGTCTTTGTTCGTCCCGCTTCCGAAACTGACGAGGTTTGGTCCTTGGCTGCACTCGCTCGATTGTCACAAACGCGTCGCTTCCGCCCCTTGCACCTCTTTTTCCTACCTCTTTCCGAAACTTTGCGATACCTCATTTCATCATCCAACCAAAACTTCGATCGTCCACCTCCTGGGTGATGCTCATTCACATAGGCAGATCGCTTCATTGCCACACGTCCAGAGACCTTGTTCCCTATGAATACGACACCACGCACTAATCGAATGGCAAAAATATTTGGCCTCGCAGATGACCGGTTCCTTCAGTTCACCGACACGACAAACACCGCATCCGACTGTAAAATGCTTACCTCGCTGCGCCGGAGCGCATCCCAGCTCTTTTATTCCCCGCCAACCGTTCATCAAACATCAGCAGCCGCACATCTCGGAAAACGGCGACAGTTCATCCTTGCTCTTGATGGTCCTGGTATTCCCCAAGACCCCTGGGCATATCCGCTGTCCTGGTCCTCGACCAACGTCATTGCCGTCGCATGCGGACACGACGTTTACTACCAGGACCTGGACACGCGGCAGATCGCACACCTCTGCAACCTTCCGCGCCCTAGCCTAGGCCGCATTCGCGCGTTGATGTTTGCGCCGCGTGGGTTGTACGCAGCACTGGGAACCACCACAGGTTGCGTGCAGGTGTGGGATGCGGCGTCTCAGCGCCGCGTGCGATCGTGGCCAAATACTGACTGGATGAGCGTCAGTGCGCTTGCGTGGCGCCCATGCGCGCGCGTGTTTGCGGTCGGCCGCGCAGACGGTCGACTCGCGCTGCTCGATGTGCGTGCGCCAGATGAAGTACACAAGTTTCGCGGGCACAAAGGGGAGGTCTACGGTATTCAATGGAGCCACGATGAGCGCTTCATGGCAAGCTCGGATGCCCATGGCACCGTTCACCTGTGGGACGCGAGGAACATGTCGACAAGAGTAGGCAAGATGAAGCACGACAGCTCCGTCAAGGTAGGTCGCGGTCGCTAGCCGGACCGTTCTAGTGAGCTCCTGCCCCCCTGTGATCTGTCTGGGCTAACGGATTACCCCAAATAATACAGGCATTGGCGTGGTGCCCATGGAAGCCCGATCTGCTTGCCACGGGTGGTACCTACCCGGACGGGCGGATCCACATCTGGAGCACCTCCTCCCTTTCAAATACGCTGTCACCAGCGCCGGTGGAGACGATTGCGACGCACAGTAGCGTGTACTCCCTACAGTGGTCCCCGCACGCGCGGGAGCTGCTCAGTACGCACGGCTTCGCGTGGCACGCGCGAGAGCGCCTACCGGACGTGCCTGAGCCTGCTGCATCGCCGTACACCAACTCGATCACGGTGCACGCGTTCCCTACCGGCCGCCGCCTCGTCAGCGTCGCCGCGCACACCGGCACCGTCAGCCAGAGCTGCCTCGGTCCGGACGGCACGATGGTTTTCACGATATGTTATCGCGAGGAGGCGATGAAGATGTGGAAGGTCTGGGGATGCCGGGAAGAGGTAGGGAAGAAGGAGAGCGCGTTTGATAAGTTCAGCATCCGATGACCCTGCGACTGGCGCGCGCTGGACGCGCTGGAACAGTCGCGGGGTCTTGTATGTGTGCTGTCCCTGCTTTGCTTGTATACTTTGCTTGTATTTTACTCACTTACGTGTGGTAGCATATGGCTTTGAATCCGTACTTATATCCCGGACAAATTAAATTAACGAGACTGACGACCAGGACGGGCTTAATGTCGGATGACGTAAGGACTAGTGCTGGGGTATGGAATAGCACTATGACATACATTATGCTAGACGTCTGCAGACGCCATCTGGGTGCGTACATAAATGGAGACCATAGTGAAAGGCCAATCTGTTGTGAAGCATCGTGCAACACTCTCGGCTCCCCCTACTTTCCACTCGGAAAACTTGCGGTACCGGTGCAGTAGAGACTAGACATGAGCTATATCAACGTGTCAATGTAACGCTGACAATTTAGTACGTGAAATTTTCGTACGGTCCACACGCGTGCAGAAAACGGGAACCAATAAATGAACGTTCTACCTTCAGCTCTCGCCTCGAGGAGTTCGATCGTGAACACAGAAACACTGGCAGCACACATCAAAATGTCGTCATATAGAGCGCCAATGCCACAAAGACCGAGACACATACGCGTTCCATTGTCTGTAGAGTGATTATAGGTGCGAGCCCATGAAATCTTGGCGCCATACTGAAGCAACAGTTGCACCATGCCTTGGTTCCCCCATGCCGATGCTTCCTGCAGTAGTGTGTAGCCGAAGCGATTCATTGCATGGACATTGGCGCCACGCTCCAACAGCTGCCGTGCAGTCTTCTGATCGCCACTTCTCAATGCCCGGTGCAGCAGAGTTTCTCCAAACCGATCCAAGGCATTTATGTCGGCACCATACTTGAGTAATAGCTGCGCAACCTCCAAGTGACCGCTTTCCCACGCACCATGAAGTGGTGTTCCTTCCCAGTACCGCGCATTGAGATTTGCACTGTTCTCAAGTAAGACTCGTACTACCTCCAGATGCCCTGCCATAGCGGCCAGATAAATGGGGTCAAACCATCGCCATACCGAGCGTTGACGTCTGCGCCGTTGTCAATGAGTAAATGCGAAGTCCCTAGAAGCCCATTGAACGATGCAACATGTAAAGGAGGCCAACAGTTGCTGCACCGAGAGTTCGTGTCGGCGCCATGCTTGATGAGTACCTGGGCGACCTTCAGCTTGCCGGGGCCAGATGCGTAATATAATGGTGTCGGGAGACCATGAAGCCCGTTCGGATCCTGAGAGCGCGACGTGATTAGCCATTCTGCTACATCGTCAAGGCCTTCTTCCGCGGCACAGTACAGTGGTGCTGCGAGAGTTGGCGGGGTTTCTGAAATCGACTCCCTCCTCTCATCGTTGTATCGTAACCAGCTCCAGGTTGAATAATACGGCTCAGTGGGATCGAAGACTCGTTGGATGGCTTCTCGTGCATGAAGTGACACATTCCCGAGCTTGGCATGACCAACCCAATACTGAGCAGCGTAAAACGCAAGAGGAAGGTTCTTGATCGTGGCCTTGTTAACGCTGCCGTCCACGCGAAGCAGGATAGTAAGACAGGCGCGTGCGA
>WNGR01000404.1_pt1 | contig 46842 bp, 50 predicted proteins | sample 5407581 | NCBI WGS metagenome assembly WNGR01 (sample SAMN13153383, study PRJNA577476) | soil metagenome | isolation source: 80 cm soil or saprolite under Garry oak tree replicate 2 | place: USA:California | collected 2016-06-15 | reverse complement strand
GATTCTACAGATTCTCAGTCTTACCCTTTTCGAGAAAACGCCCATTTTACAGGCACTTCAAGCATCAGACGCCTGCACTGACTTACACGATCCCAGCAACCAATTGATTCTGTTCGACTTTTAACCGGACAGCAGTGATAGCCTTTAATCAAAGACTCAGCTCTGCTAAAGTAGGTGCCATCCCCCGTTTATCTTTTGTTCGCCTGTCCTGAGGGAAGGGAGCATTTATGGGTAAGTTTCGTCTTCGCCTGAAGTTACAAGGGCTCGAAGTTGAAATTGATGGTGAGCGTGAAGATCTTCCCGCGATCACTGCTGCAGTTCAAAAACAATTCTCCGGAATGGTCGATCCGATCGAGATCGCCGCGGCGGATGGCCGAAAACAGCTTTCCGAAGGCAATGGCCCAGTCTTGGACGCGGAAGCGATAAAGGACAAGGTTCGTACGCCCCGCAAGCGAAGCGGTTCGAGATCATCAGCAGAGACCGCTGGCCAAGTGATCGATTTCAGGCATGACTCCGCGAAGTATGGGAATCCGCTTCAAGATTGGACACTCATTGAGAAGTGTGTGTGGCTGCTTGAGGTTATTGAAGGCATCACTTCCACAAAAGAAGTGAGCGGTCCTCAATTGGCCGCAACGTTCAATAATTATTACAAGGCTTCCGGAAAAATACATCCTCCGCATGTGACTCGTGATCTTGGCAAAGCCAAGGTTCAGAATCCGGCGCTTGTCGGAGAGGACAAAACGCTGTGGTTTCTTACTGTCGCTGGTAAAGCCGAAGCGCAACGCCTGATCGACAGCGTTGTGAACCCGTCAGTCGCGTGACAATTACGGAGTTTGCAAACGCTTGTAATCTAATCTCATTGGCCGAGGTAGAGAAAGCCTGTTATTTGGCTTTCTTCTACCTCAAAACCAAGGACATCGAGGATTTCACTGTCAACGATGCTGCGCGATGGCTAGTAAGTTCTGGAGGTGCTAAGCCCAACCAGTCGCGTCTAGAGACGAGTCTACGCAGCAGCCGCAATACGATCAGAGCATCGCGTGGATGGAAGTTGACGGTAGCGTTTGTTAAGGAACTCGAAGCAAAGTACCCGACTGTTGCCTCCAAATCCCAAGAAGTGATCGACGAGGGCACGATCCTCCCGGAAGTTGATTATCAGAATACCCGCGGATACATTGTGAGTCTCGCGAAGCAGATGAACGCTTGCTATGAGAACAATATCTTCGACGGATGTGCGGTCCTCATGCGCCGACTGCTGGAAGTTTTGCTTATTCTCTCCTACCGTAAACTACAGATCGAAAATGTGATTCAGGACGCGAACAACAATTACATAATGCTCGAAGGCATAGTAAGCAATGCGAAAGCGAACACCACGCTGAATCTATCGCGGAATAGCAAAGGCAGTCTTGATACCTTCCGGGAACTGGGCAACTTCTCTGCGCATAAGATCGAATATACGTGCCGTCGAGAATATATCCAGCCAGAGATTCAGAAGTATCGGGCGTTGATCGTCGAACTTCTCCACAAATCCGGGCTCCGGATTTGAGTACTTTCCGTTTTGCCCGACAACTGTAAAGCGCAGGCACAGTATCAATAAGCCTTCTTATGTGACCGTATCGGTGCGATATCTGCCGACGCGATGACTGCCGTTGCACAGCGGCGAAACGAGAATGGCGGATTGATGCGGTATGCAGCTGGTACTTCTAGAACAGCTAAAATTTGTCATTTCCCGGATATTGGAAGATAAGCCGAGGCGCAAAGGCCGGTGTCAAGGCTCTTGACCGCGAATGCGGCGCGCGTAGCGCGGCCTTGACACTGGCCGGGCCTCGGCTACGCTCTGGTTATCCGGGGAATGTCATTTGGGGGATGCACGCTCACATCCCGAGACCGAGACTTGGAGCAATCTCGCGCACGCGCTCCGGTTGTGGCTCGATCTTCTGTGCCATGGGCTCTTGCTGAATTGCAGGGGAATGCGACACATCGCGGCTAAGTTCCCGTCCGAGTGCCGCTACGCTGTTGGTGTAAATCTGAGCGTCGTACCGTCCGCGTGAGACGGAGACGTAAGCCATGCGGCTGTTGAGCAACTCCTTGGCGCCCGACTCTGTGTCCACGTGAATCAGAACGCGGTCGGCGGTCTGCCCCTGGCTGGCATGGCTAGTCACGACATAACCATGATCAAGATGCGGGTGCCGGTGAGGATCGAGTTCGACCGTACGACCACCGTCCATCTTCAAACTGAATCGTCCATCGCCGCCGATTCTCTCGATGGTCCCCAGTTCTCTGTTCGCAAGCTTCATGTCGTTTGCAGGCGCGGTGAATTGGACACGGTCGCCCACAGAGAAGCTGCGCACCTCTTCGCGATATACCGAGACGCCCTGCTGTCGTCGCGGATCGTAGGTTCGCTCGGTGCCGTCCTGCCGCTCAACGGTCAGTCGGTTCTTCGGAGCGTCAATGTTCTTTACCCGCGCATACTCTCCCTTGCCGATGCCCGTCTCCTTCGAAGCTCGCGAGTAGCGCAGCACATTGCCCACCTCATATCGCTCAGCCCAGGCGCGGTCGGCTCCGGTGAGGTCCTGGCGCGTCACCAGTGTTCTGATGCGCTGCTCTTCGGCACCGATGAGTCCGCTGCTTCGCAGTTCGGTACGGATGCGCTCGTTGATCTCGATTCGGGAGCGGTTGTCAGGAGAAACCACCAGCGTGTTTTTAGGCGATTTGGCGTACTCCTTCGCAATGGTTGCAATGCGCTCGTCATTGCCGCGAACCTCATGGACCCGCCCCTGCCGTTTAAGGTTCTGAACTGCTTCGCGCACTTCGCCACGCGACAGTTGCTCGACAACCTGCTTCAGTTCTGGGTCCTTCTGGCGCACGATTTCTGTGAGAGTCACCGTTTTCATACCCGCATCTTGAAGCTGTGCAAAGGGCCTTCCGGCTTCGACTGCTTCATGTTGCCGACGGTCGCCAACCAGCAACACACGGTCGTTCGATTGAAGCCGTTCCACGAACTGATGCACCAGACGAGTCGATGCCAGCGAAGATTCGTCGAGCACATACAGCCGCTTCTCGCCAGTGTGGGGCTGTTGCCCCATCGCCAGATGCCTCTGCAGCGTAGATGTCTCCATTCCCGCCTCGGCCAGCTTCTGCGCCGCTCGCGAAGTGGGAGCAAAGCCTTCGATTTTGTACCCATCAGCCTCTGCACCTTCGCGAATCACGGCCAGAGTTGTTGTCTTACCTGCACCGGCGATTCCATCAAGTCCGAAGATCTTTTCACGGGAGAGAAAGATGTCATCGACTGCATTACGCTGCGAAGCGTTAAGCTCCGGGTGTCGATCTTCCGTTCGGATGCGTACAGTTGGAGAAACCAGCATCGAGTTACGGTCATTGAGTCGGTTCCCATTTTGCATCTCAGCGACGATCTCGCGTTCCATGCGCACCATGGCTGTCGTTGTATATCCACGCTCTAGGCCATTACTTGAGACTTCCTGGAACTCTCCTTTTTTGAGGCGCCGTTCAAACTCCTGGCTGATGTGGGCGTACGTGGTCTCACCCATCCCGCGAGCCAGGGCTGTTTCCAGAATTGTTCGACGATCTTGAACCGCCGAACGTTCAAAGACATGCTCACGCGCCCAAGTTACCGCCTGTTGCGCCTGCGACTTCGGTTCCGGCGTCAGTTGCCATTCGCGTTCGTGAGCGTGCGACACGACGCGCTCTGCTTGGTAACCGAACTGCGCTGCTAGCTGCTGATGGCGTTGTAGCACCTCTTCCTTCGATAGAATCTCTTTGCGATCTCGCGTATGATGCGCCGCAATTTGCGCTGCTGCCGCGCCGTCGATGCCTTGCTCGCGCAGATGCTCTTTGATCTGTTCCCTGCGCGGGCTGGACGCTTCCAGATATTCCTTGCTATACCCTCGGATTTCCGGCTGTCCATGTTTTCCCCGCTCGATCTCGTAGCCCAGCTTCTGTAACCGCAACGCCAACTCGGAGCGATAGACCGCCGTCGCGTAACGCTGCGAGACGAAGATTTCATGCGGCTGCAGGCTGCGCGTCTGGCCGTTGTCACGTTCGGTCACGTTGAAGATCACTGCATGGGTATGAAGCTGGGGTGCGGCATAGCCATCGACGGGCCGGGCGGTATCGTGCTCGAAGGTAGCGGCGACGAACTTCGCGGTCGTCTCTGGTGCGCGTATATTGCCGATGCGTGCCTGTGTGTAGTGTTCCAGTTCCTGGAGTGCCACGCGAACACTCTCGCGGTGCGCTACTCTGACTCGCTCATCGCCGCCGACCAGCGCGGTCAAGGAAACAGATTTTGGAGCAGAGAATGTGGCGTCCCATCCCGCGCGGTGTTCGGTGCTGGTGATTTCCTTGCCGAACTTTCCCTCGTAAGTCCGCGAAACTTGGTGGCGAACGAGTTGCTCTTCGGTGTGCGGGTGTTGGCCTTCGCTCAGCCGAGCAAAGTGCTCTGCTTCGACCGCGCCCGAGAGCTTCCATTGCTCAGCGAGCCGTCCCTGCCACTCGCTGTGAGCCTGTTGCTCGCGGCTCCAGTAGTTTTGTTTCTCAGAAGCGAACTCGCGTTCATGATAGGTTCGTGCCTGACTGGCTGAGAGCGGTTTCGAGATGGTGAGCATATAAAGTGTTTCTTCATGGATGCATCAACAAAGGACCGTGGCACGCCCTGAGTGGAGCATTTTTGTTACTCGATCCCCTTGCTCTCGTCCCAGACAAACTTCTCTTTTCCGCTTTGATCGGGCACGCCGGAGAACGGAAGCGATATTTGTGAGGGAGGTTTGGGTGTATTGGAAGTCGATGCAACGGCTGGTTGCTCGATTGGTTTTGTATCAACCTTGATCGTCTTGAGCGACTTCTTCTTCGCAACTCGCGGAACTTGGAATCGAATATCGCCAATCCTTTGCACCCATCGCTCATAGAGATTGGGCGAGTATGGCTCCCACACCATTCGCAGACTTCTGCACTCCCAGTATCGAAGCATGCTTTGTATCGCGCTGCGAGCGACGAAGAGAAATAAGAGCATCGCCAACATGATCAGCAGCGGCGATAACAGCATCCACCCGAGGCTCTCTCCGTCATAAAAACTTGCTTGCAAGAACCGACTAAGGACGGCCGCTGGATACCGTTCTTCATCACTTTCGACCAGTCCCGTCCATCCTGCATCGCGTGCCGCCGGAGAGAGCTGTACCGGGATTTCATGCTCGTCGGAAGGAGCCGAAAGCACGTCAGAATCAAGTGCCAGCTCCTGCTTTTTGCGTGGCGCAGTCTTGTAGAGCCAGCGGACTTTTGTCAAGCGAGTTGGCCCACTTTCAAACCATGAACACCGCCAATACGTGCCGAAATAGTAACGCTCAACCGGAGTCAAAAGAGTTCGATTCCACACGTAAAAGGACGCGCAAACGCAGGCCATTACCAGGCACAAAAGCCTTGCGTTCCGACCGGGAAAGCCTGTCCTAATCAAGGCCTTTCCCCGCCTCTCTTCGTGTGCGCGGAAAGAAATTCTTCGAGTAACTTTCGCGCCTGTTGAAGCTTTCGCGCGTCGGCATGATCGCGGATTTTGACAATGGAATCCGGATGCATCTGCTTGCCCTCTGCCGCTGCCGCTGCCCCGGCGTGGAAGAGATTCAGCAACACGTAACGCAGCGCCCACACCTCGGCTAGCAGCAACTCTAACGGCTCCGCCGGGCTTCGCCGCGCTGCCTGCAATGCAGACTCCCGCAGCCACTCCGCGAGCGCCTGCCCGCTGTTCGCTGCGGCGGCCTCGATCTCGGCAAGCTCTTCCGTTGTGAGACGAGTGGCAACCGTCTTGGTCCGGAAGTTGGGTTTAGCATCGGTCATGGCGGTAACTTCTCCATGTTGAGCGGCGAGGTTGCGGGTGGAACGCATATCGAACAACTCCTTGCTTTAGTTCTGTACTTCGTCAAACTTCAGATATCGAGGGAAATCGGTAAGTCACGGCGCTTCAACACGTTTACGCCATCGTGCCTCGTGGCGCATTTTGTTGCTCCCCCGCGTAAACATCCGTAAACACCACCGAGCGCTGAAAGGTCGAGATCCTTGTGGTTCAACGTGTTTACGTACGTAAACGGCAAAAGTGCTCTCCGCCGCTTTGCAGTTCCCGGATTGGGGGTGTCGTGTCCCCAACTCTTCCGGTGCGCAGCACCGCGCTCCTCTATAACTCGCCATACTGATCCGCCTGCGCATCCCACAGCCGCCGCACTTCCGGAGCCTGCCACGCCCTCCGGAACAGACTCCGAATCGCCCGCCAATCCTCCGCCCGAAATGCAAAAGCGATTCCATTCTCACGCGCACGAAACATAACGCCGATCTTCTCTGTTTCATCGCACCACGTATGCGCGAGAAAATACCGTCCCTCCCAGAAGATCAATTGCCTTCGCGTATCCAGCTGTTCCAGGATCGCTTTAAGCTCGCTAATCCTCGGGTATTCGCTCACCGGATAGAGCGGCGAAAGCCTTCCTGGAAGACACAGGCAGAGCGAGAAACCGCCGCCTGCTGAGCGTTCTAATTCGAACCGGTATTCGCCCTCCTGAAACGACGGCAACGGAGGGTTTAACGCACCAAACTCCACAGCCTCAGAGGCGAAGTCCCGCAATGGTTTGCCATGCTGAAAATAGTGACCGCGAGCGCATACCCGCCATAACGCCGTCCAGTGCGGCCATAGGGCTTCGTTCAGCTTCTCGATATTGCTGAGCTTCTCCTCGTCGAGAAGCACGTACAGATTTCTGGCAATGAGTATCGGGCGATGCCGATCATCTACCGGACCTTTCAGCATTTGAATAGTGCGCCCCACAACCCGGCGAACGTCGTCGATTCCAATCTCTTGTGCGTCCTTGTTTGCGGTTTGTTTATCCGGCAGTAGATTCGCAATGAAGTACGCATCTCTAGGCGTCCTCTTCTGTCTGCGAACCAATCCATATACCGCGAGGAATGCTTCGAGTATTGCGGTGAGAGAGTCGTATGAAATATCCGTCTGTGCGGTGTTGGCAAACGTCTCCATACCAAGCTGACAATAGTGCGCAACAAGAGCCCATTCCGCTTGCGATAGCACCAGTCTTGCTGTCGCCTTTCGACGAATATTGATTAGAGAATTGGTCGGCTCATCGAGAAGGTTTACTAACTCCAATCGGTCGTCTCTTGCGGATTCGAGAAGTTGTTTTGCAGCCTCGGATGTAGAGACGTTTTCGCCACTCTTGAAGAAGATGATTTCCTTTAAGCGCTCTAATCGCGCACGTAGGCCTTCTGAGATACGGATGGAAATAACAGGTTGTTGCGCTGAAACTTTTTCTGCCATTCGGGCAACTCCTCCGTGACAACTACATTCGATGCATATGTAACGTTACGGAGTTTGACGATTAGGGAAGACAAAACTCACAATTGTCAAAAGTCGACGGGACCCAAGAGGTGCAATATGCGTCTTTCGCCCCCACCCCAGCACCGCCTCCTCCGCACTCGCCAAGCGGCAGAATACCTCTGCATCAGCGAATGGAAGCTCCGCAAACTGATCCAGGGCGGAAGTTTGCCCTACCTCCATGGCGGCGAAGGCGCACCGTTCCTGCTCGACATCCGGGACCTTGATGAATACATCGAACGCAATAAGCACCAGGACACTCCGGAGGAGCTCGGTCTGCGCCCTTTAGCGTTCCCGTCCTTTGCCAATTCTCCAGCCGCCAAGGGAGGAGCCAGTAATGCCACGTCCACGCGGAACCGGAAGTTTGTATCAGCGGAGCGGGAGCGCGGTGTGGTGGATCAAGTACCACCGCAACGGAAGATCGTTTCGTGAGTCAACCAAGACAACAGACAAGCGACGGGCAACCCGCATTCTTGCGCAGCGCCTAGCGGAGATCAGCACCGGCTCGTTTGTCGGCCCAGCCCACGAGCGGATCACCGTGGCCGAACTCGCGGAGGAGCTCTTCCGTGACTACCGGATCAATGGGCGCAAGACCCTAGACGACTTGCTCGCACGCTGGCTGTTGCATCTGAACCCGTTCTTTGGGACCCGCCGGGTGTTCGAAGTTACGAGCGATCTGATTGCTCGCTATGTCGATCAGCGGCAAAGTGAAGACGCCCAGAATGCCACGATCAATCGAGAGATGGCTGCGCTCAAGCGCATGTTCCGCATAGGCATGTATTCGACTCCACCGAAGGTCCTTCGGCTCCCAAAGTTTCCAAAACTCGCTGAAGACAACGTTCGCAAGGGATTCCTGGAGGATGCGCAATATGAAAAACTAATCGCGTACTGTCCGGATGCCTGGTTCCGTGCACTCGTTGAAATGGGGCGACCCTACGGCTGGCGGATCAGCGAGCTCGTAAGCCTCAAAGTGAAACAAGTGGATATCGACGAGCGGATTATCCGACTCGAACCGGGGACGACGAAAAACAAAGAGGGGCGCGAGGTAACAATGACGGCGGCTGTCCACGAGCTGCTGGCGCAATGTGTCGCAGGAAAGTCCGGAGAGGATGCCGTTTTCACCCGAGCGAACGGAAGTCCGGTTCTCATCTTCCGGGATACATGGGCCAAGGCAACCGAAGCCGCCGGTGTCTCCGGTCTGCTCTTTCACGATTTACGACGAACGGCGGCGCGCAATCTGCGCCGTGCGGGAATCGCCGAAGGCGTCATCATGAAGATCGGCGGCTGGCGGACGCGTAGCGTATTTGAACGCTATGCCATCGTCTCGCAGACCGATATCTCTGACGCACTTGAAAAGCTTCAAAGCTATGACGCTAACAAAGGAAAGCAGCAGAAAGAGAACTAAATCCCCAACGTTTTCAAGGCGCGGAGACGGGCTTCCGCTCTTGATACTCGTGATATGGCGATCCGTCTCTCAGAATGACGGGCGCCCTGTTGGATCGCCTCACCCACCACGTCCACATCTTGGAGATGAACGGCAACAGCTTCCGCCTCAAGCAGAGCAAGCGCAAACGCGGCACCGCCAACCCCTAACAACCCAGTCTTGACGTCCATCCGCCGAACGCACTTCGGGGAGAATGCCGTCTTCCGCTACGCTCCAGACGCCATTCTCCCCGAAGTTCTATAACCTTCCACTGGACTACTTAATGGGATGGTCCGCCGCCGTTACCCAGCCAGCGACTGAGGTATAAGAAGCGTACGGAGGAGGCATCCATGGAACTACACACGATCGGCATTGATCTCGGCAAAACAGTCTTTCATCTGGTTGGTCTTAATCTGCGCGGCGAAGTTGTGGTGCGCAAGAAGTTTTCTCGAAAGCAACTGCTGCACTACACCGCAAACCTACGCGCTGAACTGATCGGCATGGAAGCCTGCGGCGGCGCACACTTCCTGGGCCGGGCACTGCGCGAGCAGGGACACGAAGTGCGCTTGATGCCAGCTCAGTATGTGAAGCCCTACGTGAAAACGAACAAGAGCGACTTCATTGATGCCGAAGCCATCGCCGAAGCAGTCGCACGCCCGACCATGCGCTTCGTGCCGATCAAGACCGATGATCAGTTGGATATGCAATCGCTTCATCGAGTACGCGAACGCTGGGTGATGCGTCGCACGGCCATCATTAACCAGATTCGCGGATTATTGCTCGAACGTGGCATCACGCTGCGAAAAGGACGGAAGTATGTGGATGAAGCTTTGCCCGGCATTCTTGAAGACGCGACGGCGAAGCTATCAGGCGCGTTGCGCATCCTGCTGGCGCAGTTGAAACTGGAACTCGATCAGATGGCGGTGCGGATCGATGAGGCTGATGCCGTTCTGAACCAGACCGCTCGTGAGAATGCTGCCTGCCAACGCCTCATCGCGATTCCTGGCATCGGACCGGTTACTTCAACCGCACTCATTGCTGCCATCGGAAACGGAGCGGCCTTCCACAAAGGGCGGGAGTTTGCGGCCTGGATGGGGATTGTTCCACGCGAACACTCCACTGGAGGAAAACAAAAGCTGCTTGGAATCAGCAAACGAGGGAATACCTATTTGCGAACGCTGTTCATTCATGGGGCACGTGCCGTCCTACAACAAAGAGTCAAGCAGACCTCTGGTCTCAGGGCGTGGCTGGCGCAACTGTCGGTCCGCAGCCACCCCAACGTCACGGTCGTCGCGCTGGCCAATAAACTGGCTCGCATCGCCTGGGCCGTGCTGGCTAAGAACGAGGTGTATCGGCCCCTAGTGTTCATGGGCCCAGCTGCGGTCTGACTGGCCTGCAAATGACGCCTGGCTTGATGCCAGGCTTGGAAATCGCATTCGCGATTTCCACATTCGCAACCCGTCGACGACGACTACGGAATTATGATTTCCTGCCAGGTCTGCTGGCGAACAATGAGATGACTCAACGGTCGAACCCGGCACTCTCCAAACCTGTGGAGTAAAACAGTCTTCACGAGACTGACTATTTAAGAAGGACGAGAGCGCAGCGCATTCCATCATGGCCAGGAGAAACTCTCCAACAAAGGCCGTATACATTTGCGCAGACCAACACGTCACCATCATTTTTCACTTGCAACATAGCGGCGGACCATACATTTACTCCGCCACACTGGCTCCCCTTTACGGCTCATCCGCATATTTGGTGATACTCCGAATGAGGGGCGAAAACGGCTAAACTGATCAGCTTTGGTGAACTCCGGCCATCCGGATGCAGGCCAGCACGCTATTGCCTGATATTTCCGAAGTTGCGCTCGAATCGATTCGTTCTGACCGCAGCGCAATCACACTTCTGGTGCACGTTGTCCGGGCGGAAGCTGTATGCGCCCGCTGCTCTCATCGTTCTTCGCGATTCCATAGTCGCAATGAACGCAAGTTGGCTGATCTACCTTGGAATGGCATTCCGGTCCGGGTAATCCTTCGAACTCGGCGGTTCTTCTGCAAAACTGATGGCTGCGGCCAAAGCGTCTTTACCGAGAGACTGCCGAACACTGTTGCTCGTTACGCGCGCAAGACAAAGCGGCTGAGTCAGGTAATGGAGAGCTTCACGCTGGCGCTGGGCGGCGAGGCCGGAGCTCGACTTGCCCTGCGCGTTGGTATGCACACCAGCGGGGATACATTGCTTCGGCAGCTACGACATCGGGGTGTAGGAACAATAGCCACGCCGCGCAGGGCATCGATGACTGGGCGTGGCTTAAAGGCCAACGATACGGCACGATTCTCTGCGACCTTGAACGTCACAAGGTTATAGATCTTCTACCCGATCGCAGCGTAGATATCGAGATTGTGAGCCGCGACAGGGCTAGCGCATATGCTGAAGCAGCGCGTAATTCTATTCCTGAAGCCATACAGGTTTGCTGACCGCTGGCACTTACTGAGGAATCTGAATGACGCCTTGCATCAGATTTTGCAAACAAACCATGCTGTTCTGAGTCAGGCTGCCAACGCCGTTAATGCGCGTAATCGAATCGTGCACGCGCGCAGATTGAACCACCTCCACCCAAGCCGCCAACGAGACCAGAAAAACTATGCCAGGCTAGCCGGAGTCGGCGCGTGGCCCGCTATGAGGCAGTCATGAAATTGGTACAGCAAGGCGTGTCGCAACGAGAGATTTCGCAAACACTGCGGATTGGCCGCCGTACCGTGCGGCGCTGGACACGTGCTGGCCGATTTCCGGAACGGGCCCACGTGAATCGCCGAGGCTCATTGGATCTCTATGGTAACTACCTGAAGCACCGTTTTATAGAGGAAGGATGCCACAATGCTGCGAAGCTGTGGCGCGAACTATGCGAGCAGGGATTCCGCGGAAGCAAGTAGGATGGTTCGCCAGTGGATACGCCGGCTGAGAAATGATTCTGGACGGCGCACTGCTCGGCCGCCTGTGAAATCAATGATAACCGGAACACCTCGGCAGACGGTGTGGCTCTTGTTGCAACACCCAGTTGAAGCTCGCGAGTTTCTGTCTGAGTTATTCCAGCGTAGCACTGAGATCGAGGCTTGCACGGTAGTCGCTCGTGAGTTTGATCGTATGATCCGAGAGCGCGACGTTCACGCATGGACGGGATGGTTACATTCAGCGAGAAACACCACGCTCAGATCTTTTGCATCTTCACTCTGCCGCGATGAAGCCGCCGTGCTTGCTGCTCTACAGTTGCCCTGGAGCAATGGGCAGGTTGAAGGACAAGTCCATCGTCTGAAACTGATCAAACGCCAGATGTACGGGCGAGCGAAGTTCGATCTGCTGCGGCTGCGTGTGATGTTCGCGGCCTGACTGTTCGTTGTGGCTAACATTCGTTCCACTAGCCCACATCGCTTTCACCAAAAGCACAGAAGAGCCACTTTTACTCCGCCCTTGACACTTGTTAACCGTTGATGTGAAGAGTCAACGCACAAATTCCCCGTGTGGGCGAACACTTAATTTGAAAGTTTGGACAGTTGGGACCCCATGATGAAAGTCATTGAAATCAAAGGGCGATGACTGGTCGCCATTTGGCTTTTACGTCGCTTTTTCGATGCATTATGGTGTTTGTCGCGGCTAAGTCTGAGTCGTTGCCGAAGAGTACGGCGTTTCCGATGTGGGGCTGGCGAAAGTATGCCGCAAACTCAGCGTTCCCTTGCCTGGGCGAGGATACTGGGCGAAATTGGCGCACGGCCACGTCGTCTTCACGCAAGATTGAGGTGTTCTTCGAACTTTCGCATTTTTTTCCACAAACGAGACCGCCGTAGCATTGAGCTAACAATGTCTATTCGTTTTCATCTCTGTCCATCTTGAGGCGTTTGCTCAACGCCGGCTGTGAAACGCCCAGCATCTTGGCCGCAACAACCTGTTTGCCGTTGCTGCGGATCATGGCGGCGCTGGTCATAATCTGCTTCATTTCCGAATAGGTCGGCATGGTCTCGATTTCGACTAGAGCATCCAGAAGATTCTTCGCGTGAGCAGCGGGCGTCTCGGTCGCATCCTTCATCCCGGTCACGGGAATAAAGTCCTCGATGTCAAGGCGACTCTTTCTCAGGCTAGCGACATGTAACATGACCTTTTGCAGTTCCCGTACGTTGCCCGGCCAACCGTGACTGGAAAGCATCAGCATAGCTTCCGCTGAAACCGTCTGCCGTTGTTGATTGAAAACCACTCCGGATTGTTCCAGAAAAAGGGACATTAGTAGGGGAATATCCTCCCGGCGCTCCCGGAGCGGCGGGACGTGAATACGGTGGGCAAAGCGGTAAAACAGGTCGGCACGAAAGCTTCCATCCTTGAGCCCCTTTTCCACGTCCCTGTTGGTGGCCACCACTACCCGACAAAAGACCTTGCGGGGGACGTCGCTGCCGATGGGGTAATATTCTCCTTGCTGAATAAAACGGAGCAGTTTTGTTTGCGTCGCATTGCTCATCTCGCCGATCTCATCCAGAAACAGAACACCGTCGCGAGCCCGAAGCGCCAGACCTCCGCGTTCATCCTGAGCGCTGGTAAACGCTCCTTTTTTGTGACCAAACAGCGTGTCCTCAAGCATCATGTCGCTGAGGCCAGCCACGTTGACGCTCACGATCTCGCCTCTTCCGTAAACTTTGTGAATGGCCCGGGCAATCAGTTCTTTGCCGACACCGCTTTCGCCAGTGATCAGCACCGGTCCACGGCTCGGGGCGATGGCTTCAATATAGCGGAAAATGTCCAACACGCAGTCGCTGGAGGTTACTATGTCGCTGAAAGCTTCCGGATGATCCAGTTCCTTCTCGAGAATACGCCTGGAGGAACGGTTGCTTTCACGTTCCAATTCCGTCATGCGGATAGCATGTTGTATACCCGTGAGCAACCGATCTTCACCCCAGACTTTGATGTAGTAGTCGAAGGCGCCTTTTTTCATGCATCGCACGGCGGTATCCAAGTCATTTCGTCCGGTGACGACAATAACTTTGGTTTCAGGGTGGCGAGCGCATATCTGCACCAGCAGGTCCTCACCTTGGATTTGAGGCATAGTCAGATCAAGGAGGACGAGACCAACATCGCTTCTTTCCAAAATGTCCATGACGTCGCATGCATCTTGGCACGTGAGGACATTGCTGATCGCAGCGGCACTGAGTAATGAGAAACTCAGGGACCGTAGCCATGGCTCTTCGTCATCTACAAGCAGCAGAGAGAATTCAGGAAACCTCTTCATCATTTCCTTTCCGCTCGGCAGTAGGCAGATGCAGCGTGACCTTCGTTCCTTCTCCGTGTTTGGATTCAATCTCCATAGTGCCGCAGTGAGCCTTGATTATGGTGTCGCTAATGGAAAGACCGAGGCCTGTACCGCCGGTTTCACGTTTAGTGGTAAAAAAAGGATCGCGCAAAAGAGGAATATTTTCCGCCGGAATGCCACAACCTTCATCTTTAATCACGAAGCGAACTTCGGTCTTGTCCGCACTGCATTCCGTGCTAATGTAAATACCCTGTTGTCGGTTCTCCAGAGCTTGGCATGCATTGACGATGAGGTTTATGAGCACCTGTTCAGTTTTCTGAGAACTCCCGCGTATCAGAGGCAGCCCCGGGTCGAGGACAACCTCTAACCTTTCGGTTGTCTTCCAGAGTGTGTGTTCCAGCAGCCGCAGCGCCGCTTGAGTCGGCTCGTTCAGGGAATAAAGGTTATCCCGCTGGGTGCTGTCCGTACGGGCAAAATCCTTAAGGTCATCCACGATTTCTCCGATGCGGGTGGACGCTCCTTCCATATCTTTGAGCAGGTTTGGCAGGTGTTCGCGCAGCATCGGATAGGGAATACCCGCAAGCGTGCAATTCTCGTCGATCTGATGTTCGTCCAACGTGCGCAGTACGTCGGTGCTTAGCCTTTTAAGGAGAGAGATATTCAGCAGAAGCAATCCGTTAGGATTGTTGATCTCGTGCGCTATGCCGGAGGCCAGAGTCCCGATGGCCGCTAGTTTGTCCGCCTGAATGAGCTGGGCCTGATTTGTTAGAAGTTGTGCTTCGGTCCTTTTCCGCACTTTCACTTCGGAGGACAGTTCTACCGAACGTGCTTTAACTTCTTGCTTGAGCATGGCCAACCAAATGAAAAAGAGAACCGTAACGAAAAGGGAAACACCGCCACCTATCAAAATGGAGGATATAACCGCGTTGCGGGCACGCTTGGAGATCAGGAACCGTTCTTCCACCCAGTGTCTCTGGATTTTGTCGAACTCTCCGGATTCTTGCAGGGTGCGCATGCCATGAGAGAAGATTTCGAGAAGTTCCGGGTTTCCCTTGCGGATGCCAAACCTGTATTCGACCAGTTCGTCTATCTCGCCAGCGATTTCTACATTCTTTAGAAAAAGCGTACCCAGAAGACGTTGGGCGACATAGTTTTCGAGAACGGTATAATTGTACGTCCCATTTTCCAGCAGCAGAAGCGCATCTTCCGCCGTTGGGGCAGTCCCAAAATTATGCAGGTTATTAGCGTGTAGTTCGTAGTACACGCCATCCCGGTTGAAGACAAATCCCCCCTTATCTAATTCCGCTCGGTAATTCGCGGGCATCGGGGCTCCCTTGCGCTTAACGAGAGTAAAGCCGTTAATGGCATACGGCTTAGTGAAGTCGAAGTACCGTGTAGTCCTCGGAGTTTTTACCATGCAGAGGACGACCTTGACATCATCTCTGACCATGGCTGCTTCCTGCGTGTCATCGAGCTTACGACTGACAACATCCACCCGCACGCGCATTTCGCGACCTATGGCGTGAGTCAGCTGGATAATGAAACCATCCAGCATTCCGCCTTTTTCCATAAAGGCATAAGGAGCATAGGCACCCAAGCTTGCAAGAATGCTTTGTTTGTACCCGTAGTAGGAATTGTGACTCTTGTCGGATGATATCAATTGATCATAGGCGATCAACATCGCCCCTATTCCGCAGATTTGCGGGATCAACAAAAAGAGCAGCGCATTTCTTTTCAGCAGTTCCAGGATTCGCTGCCAAGCCATATTGCCTTCCTTTTCAAGTCATTTGCTCGATTGATTATAAGATTGATCGTGCAGATCGCGTGACAAATACAGCGGGTCGATCCCCGGGATCTGGTGTTTCTCGACGAGAGCGGCTTGACCACTCAGATGATGCGTCGCTATGGACGTGCACCGCACGGAGAGCGGGTGCGGGAGGCGACGCCGACGGGATATTGGCACACGCTGAACCTGCTGGGGCCATCACGACCGGCGGCCTGGTGGCCACCATGGCCATCGAGTCGCCCACCGATACTGACGGTTTCCTCATTTATCTGGAACAGTGTGCAGAATTGCACGTTCATCTTGCACAGTCGAACGCTCGGAGACATGATTTCGTGCGTAAGTGGCAGACTGTTGCGCCGCCCTTTGGGCCAGTTCGCGATGCCGTCGTAGGACCTCGTCCTGCGATTGAATCTCTTTCTTATCGCTGGTTCGATGTGCGGCGACTTGCGCGGCGCCCGCGCCCTCTCTGCGTCCAAGCATTCTTGCGTATATCCCTCTATCTCCGGCTAGCAGTGTCTTCCGATCTCGATCTCATAACCGAGTTCCTGTAACCGCACAGCTAAATCAGAACGATAGACGCTAGTCACGTAGCGCCTGAAAGAGGCTGCGCTCTTGTAATGCGTGCGATTGTCCGTTCTCGCAGACGGTCATGTTGAAGATTACGGCATGAGTGTGTAGTTGTGGTGCCGCGTACCCATGCACCGGCCGATCCGTATTATGCTCAAACGTAGCTGCAAGAAACTTACTCGTCGTTTCTGGTGCATGGATGTTACCGATGCGTGCCTGGTATAACGTTCCAATTCCGCAAGCGCGACGCGCACACTCTCACGATGTGCTTCCCGCACGCGGACGTCGCCTCCGACAAGCGCCGTGAGCGAAACAGATTTCGGTGCGGAGAAAGTCGCATCTCATCCCGCGCGGTGTTCAACGTTCGTGATTTGCTGGCCGTACCGTTCTCGTAGGGTGATGTTTGACGAGTTGAATGCCGCTCTCCGGATGGCGACCATCGCTCAGATCTGCGAAACGCTCTGCCTGAACAGCACCTCTGGGTTTCCATTCTTCTGCACTTGCGCCCCGCCATTCGCTGTAGGCTTGCCGATCGTGGCTCCAGTAATTCTGCTGCTCGGAAGCAAACTCGCGCGAGTGGTACGTTTGCGCCTGTTGTGAGGAAAGTGCCAAAACTCCCGTGCTGAAGTAGAAGCACTCTATGCCTTCCGTGCTGCCCAGAGTAACTCAGAAATAAGTAGAAATGGCTATTCAATTAGTCAGGTTAGTTGGTCGTTGAGCAAAGACTTTCACCAGCATAAGTATTGGTGTGTAACACATATCATCGGCAAGTGTGCGTGCGATATGTCGCCAAGTAGGGAGCACTATAAGGAAGAATAGTTACTTCGCACCAATCGTGACCAGTGAACCGATGTGGGTCGGGAATAACTCCCCCGATTTCAATCCTATTGAGCCGTGCTGGGCCAAGGTCAAGGAATTCTTACGCGCGCCTAAACTCGAGCTGTCGATCTGTTATGGCAGGCGTCCGCCACAGCCATTGCCACCGTCACGCACCAAAATGCTATTGCTTGGTTTCGGCACTGTGGGTACGCATTATCGGATACAGCTAGTCTGGAACCGCTCTCGGCCCGTTCCAGCAGTCGGGATCTCTCGCAGCCGCTACCTCGAGACGAATATAACCAAGGTTATAGAGATTGCCGCAGGTTATATATCCAAGTTAGATAAGTAAATCTTGAAGTTACCCACTCGACGCAAGTCGTCTGCTTTCATTTCGTGAAGTCACGCAATACCTCTTATGAAATAACCCTTGACCGCTATATTCCTGAACCGCACAATTCACCCACTACACAATTCACCCTCGAAGGTTAGTTGAGATGAGAGAGGAATCAGAATGTCCGTCAAAAGCAAAGCCGTAGTGGTTACCATCATTCTTGCTGTAATGATGATGGCGCTCCCAATAGCAGGCTGGGGTTCGGTTGGCAACCCGGAGGCCAAGCCTGGTCCTGCGCCTGGTCCCGCGCCTGGCAACGATTACAAAGAGTACATCACGCAACGGGATGTACCGATCAAAATGCGTGACGGCCAGATCATAATGGCTGATGTCTATCGTCCAAAAGCTGATGGCCATTATCCGGTGATTGTGGACGGCACTCCATACGGCAAAGACAACGCAATGATGCTCGCCGCGGGGACGTTCGTTCCCCAAGCCATTTCGCGCGGCTATGCGCTGGTAGTGTACGATGTTCGCGGTCAGAACAAGTCCGAGGGCGCCATCGATCTGCATCTCTACCTGAAGCAAGACGGCTACGATGTAGTCGAATGGATTGCTAAGCAGCCTTGGTCCAACGGACGTGTTGGATGTGACGGCGGTTCGTATGACGGCCAAGTCGGCATCGATACGGTCGTTGCTCATCCGCCACACCTGCAAACATGCATTGTAGCGGTTACGGCGTCCGACCTTTATAGACAATGGTACTACCGTGGAGGCGCCTTCGAGTTCGGCTTCCTGTCGGGCTGGACCGGCCTGAATTTCTCTCGCCGTATGGCACCAGAACTCATCAAGGACGAGAAGGCTCGTCAGGAGTATCTTGACAACCTGACGCTCTATCCGGCCGACATGGCTGCTTACGTGAACGTTCTTCCGTTAGTTAGCTTCGAACCCGCCAAAATGGGCGCAAACGGGGAATACAACTACCTGAAGGAATGGATCGACCACAAACTTGACGGCGAATACTGGTGGAAGCGCAATCCGAAGACTTACTTCCACGAGGTCGCGATTCCCGTCATGCACCTCGGTGGCATGTACGACGTCTTCGAAGCTGGCACTATTGACTCTTGGACCATGATTCAGCGGGAAGGGGCTACTGCTCTGGCCCGTGACAACCAGACCCTGTTCCTGGGCCCTTGGGATCACGCGGAGATTCCTTGGGCTAACTCGCATTTTGACAAAGTGGGTTCAATGCGTCTTGGCGAGGACCTGAGCAATTACGACCATGCCAACATGCGTTTGGCTTATTTCGACTATTGGCTGAAGGACATCCAGCGTCCAGGCTTTAATCCGAACGAGCGCGTGCACACGTGGACCTTCAATGCAGAGAAAGGCAAGAGCTGGAAGACCAGGGCAAACTGGCCTATTCCGAATGCCAAGTATACGAAATTCTACTTGCATCCGGAGAAAAGCGGTACCAGCAAGGCTCTGTACGACGGTAGCCTGAGCACGAAGGCTCCCACTGATTCGCTAGCTCCTGTCACGTATAAGTACGACCCGATGAAACCCGTTCCGACCCGCGGCGGCAACAATCTGTTTGCGTTCGCGGTCGATCCCGAGGGAACTCCTTCTGCGGGTACGACCGGATCGATGGCCGCGGATTCGGACTTGATCAGGGCGGTGTTGCAGCGTGATGCCAAGTTGCCGACCACCGGTAGCGGTCCGGAGGATCAGCTCCCAGCCGAGTTGAGGACGATCACGTTCACCTCTCCAGTTGTGGACAAGGCAACGGAAGTCACCGGCAACGTTAGGGCCGTGTTGTATGCGGCAACCGACGCCGTGGATACCGACTGGGTGGTGCGTCTGACCGACGTCGCTCCGGACGGCAGGTCCATCATCGTCTCCGACGGCATTGTCCGAGGTCGTTTCCGCGCAAGTCAGACCGAGCCGACACTGCTCGAGCCGCACAAGATCTACGCCTACGACATCGACATGTGGAGCAATAGCTGGATCTTCAAGCCGGGGCATCGCATGCGCGTAGCTGTAACTAGCTCGAATTGGCCGCGGTACAGTCGCAATCTGAACGTGGCTGAATTCCCTGAGAACGCTACGGAGTGGAAGGTGGCTAACCAAAGCATCTACATGGATGCTCAGCACCCTTCGCATGTGATTCTGCCGATCATTTCCAACAAGTAGTAACTCTCTGTCAATCAAGTTATCCGGCGCCTCCCTCGAGGAAGCGCCGGAGCAATTAGGAGAACATATGAAGTGTCTTATTAATGTCGTTGCTTCTACTCTGTTGCTGGTTTTTGGGTCGTCTCTCGCTTTGGCTGCTGAATTTCCCAAATTGCAGTCGCCCATCCTGCTGACCTCAGCGGGCCAGTCGCCTGACGTCAACACCGTTAAGGTGCTGGCCAATAAGGCGCAGCTGACAAACGTCACCTACAAGCCCATGGCTACTGCGAACGACTTGAGCGGGGTCAAAACGCTGCTGGTCACGGTCGGTGTGAGCCACAAGGGCTTTGGCGTGGCTGGAACCAACCTGGATACGGAGAGCGCACGCGTGAATGCTTTGCTTAGCGCTGCTAAATCCAACCACATCCCAGTCGTTGTGATTCACATCGGTGGTGTCGAAGGCCGCGAAGCATTGTCGCAGAAGATACTGGACGTGGTGGCCCCGAAGGGCGACGCGTTTATTGTCTATGTGCAAGGCAATGGTGATGGCTTTTTCACCAAGAGTGCCGGCGGAAAGCCGCTGATTCTAGCCAACAAGCCTATGGAACTGGTCCAGATCTTTTCCGCGCATAAGTAGGCGTGACTCGGCTGGCCGAGCTGGGTGCTCCGCCGGCCCCTTTTTCTTTTGACTACGAAATCACGAGGTCTTCAATGATTGTTCACTCCCACGGCGATCAGATGTATGTGACAGCCGGAACTGCTTTGGCCGCACTTTGTCTCAGCTTTGCGGTGATCATGCTACTAGGGAAGAAGTTCAAGCAGGAGATTCCGATCGCCGTAAATCTTTTCGTTTCCACCGCGATCAGCGCTATCGTCACAGGATTCAATCCCTTCCGACATCTTTTCGAAGGGCCTGTTTGGTACATCTACATCAACTTGGTCATCATGTGCGGGATGATGTTACTGGGCTGCATGAAGGCGGCAGGAAATCTGGATTGTATTGCCTACGATACTTTGACTAAGTTCCGGAAGCACCCAACCATGATTTTCTTCATCGTTATGGCTCTGCTTTTCTTCCCAGGCATGGTTACCGGCGTTGGCACGGCAGCCATTCTCAGTACTGGGATGGTTGCCGTGGTTATTCTTCGGATATGCGGAATCTCCAATCTGACCATCGCGGCCATTATCGCCATCGAGACGACCTTGGGTGCGTCAGCTCCTCCAGTCAATCTGCCGGCGATCATTATCGCAAGCGGCATCAACATGCCTTATGAAGGATTTGACCGGATTCTTTGGGTGTTGACTGCTCCTACCGGGATCTTCACGATGTTCTGGCTCGCATGGAAGGAGTACAAGGTTCCGTCCCTGGAAGCTATCGAAGCAGCGCTGCCTAAGCCTGAACGCCGGTTCGGGTTTGCTCCCTACTTGCCGCTAGTGGTGGTGGTCGCCATCATGATTTGTATCCGTGCTTTACCGGGCAGGTTTCCAGATATCGTAACGCCTATGGTGTTCATGGTGGGCAGCGCGGTTACCCTGTTCACTGGCAAGAAATTCGGTTACGTGCGGGCCTGCAGGGAATCCCTGAGCGGCGGGGTGCTTTCCACCGTCTGCCTGATCTTCGTAGTTGGGTCTGTGGTGCAGGTGACTACGCTGACTGGCGCGAAGGGCTTGCTGGTTTTGACTGCTATGACCGTGGGTTCCAAAGCTCCCGCTCTGATGTATGCAGCTATTGGCTTATCCGTGCCTCTGCTGGGCGGCGTGCTCACGCAGATGGGAACCGCAGCCATCCTGGGTATTCCCTTCACGTTGGCAATGATCAGCAAGAATCAGGTCGCCTTCGTGGCCGGGATCGCCAATCTCTGTGTCTTCGCGCAGATGGTGCCCCCGACCGCTTTGGGTGGTTACTTTTCCAAGGACCTGACTGGGATACCAGCGTACCTACCGTTGCTGAAGAAATGCATGGTTCCCATCCTCGTCTGCATCGGCTTTACGTTGATTGAGCTTGTCTACGCCGACCAATTCGCCAAGCTGTTCGTACCGTTTTAAACGCAAGGAGCATGATAATGACTTTTCCACCTCTTTACATGATTGTAATGGGACTCTACACCGTTCTCACAGTGTTCGTTTTGTATCTGGTGGGTTCCCTGGTTCTTCAGTCAAAAAATATTTGGGAACAAATAATGGCGACTATCCTTATTGTTCCCATGGCCATGCGTCTGTTCTTTATCAAATAAGGGAGTACGAACATGGTAGGTACCAAGAAATCCGGCATAGTGGTAATGATCGCCTGCGCAGTGATCGGCGTCGCTCTGACCTTGAATTACATGGAAATGTGGAGGGATGACATTATCATCCCTGGACCTGGAGTCAGCGAAGTCAAATGGCTGAGCGATTATTATCCCGAGCTGCGCGGAACTCTGGGAGATACCCGTCTCTACTTCATGAGAGGCAAGGAGCCTGGCGGAAAATTCCTGGTGTTGGGTGGCACCCATTGCGATGAAACGGCCGGCGAGGTGTCTGCCTTGGTTCTGGTGGAACACGCCATCGTGAAAAAGGGGACAGTGATCGTTGTTCCCCAGATGAATAACTCCGGGTGGACCAACAATTACCCCCAGGAAGCGCATCCTCAATTCATACATCTACCAACGGCGGACGGCAACCAGCGCACTCTCCGCCTCGGTTCGCGTGAGGGCAATTCCGGCGAGCTTTGGCCCGATCCAGAGGTGTTCGTTCAGTATCCGCACAGGCAGCGGTATTCGGGAGAGGAAATCCGCAATCCGAACCGGTCTTGGCCAGGGCGTCCCAATGGTACTTTCGAGGAAATGGTGACGTATGGCTTTCAGATGCTGCATCGGCAGGAACACATCGACATGCAGGTGGACATGCACGAGGGGCAGCCTGAATATCCGTTCATCAATGCCCTGAGTTCGCACAAACGCGCGGCCGACCTCGGCAGCGCCGCCGTTCTGGAAATGCAGATGCACGATCTGAATATCGGCATGGAAACTTCGCCAACAGCTTTCCGGGGGCTCTCGAATCTCGAAATGGGAGACCAGTTCAAGGATCTCTACGCGTTCACCTCAGAAACCGTAAATCCTCTTCAAGGGAAATTCCGCGGAATTACCGATGAATTCCTCACCGTGGACGGCGTGGACGCGTTCTATACCAAGGCGGCCAAGTTGGGGAAACTGTTCGCGCCGTGGCCGGAGGGAGGTAGTCCGCTCAAGCTTCGCGTGGGACGGGACCTGCAGGAGATTCAAGCTCTGACCACCGCGCTTCACGATACCACGGGCATTGACATTGAATGGGAAAGCATTCCTGATTACAAGGATTTGATGGAACACGGCGTCGGCTACTATCTCAATCCGCTGCCCCCAGGTGGAATAAGAAAGCCGGCAATTCGTGCACTGCCTGGGTTCTGGAGATACATATCCAAGGCTTGGTAATAGCGAATCAGCCGGGAGAATTGCAGTACCCAGTGGGATCGGCTGTCTAGGCTCTTCTCCCAGGATGGGGCGGGCGGCGCTGGGGAAATTTGCAGCTGCCCAGCCTTATAGGTTCGCCAGAAATGTTTGCGCCCTTTACCTTGCGCCGTGCAATCGCATGGAGGCGAGGAGGGTTACTTCGAGGAGGAAAAAAGGAATGACTAAGAGCACTCAGCACTATTGGTTTTCTATTGCGGCGGTCCTGTTTACCGTTATGCTCGTTTCCGGCCTGACCACATCGCTCCACGCCCAGGCGCTGGGTTGGGAAGGTGAGACGGGCGTGTTCGTAACTCCCCTGGCCTACACCGCGTCGGCTGAAGGACAGAAGTTTCACCCCGTAGTGGCATACCACTACTTCAACGCCGGCTCGGTGATTGGCGACTTCCATGAAACATCCATTGAAATGGGAATCGGCAAGCGCTTCGAGTTTGGCTACACCCGCGAATTTCACGTCTTCGGCAGCGACGCAGCTCTGAGCCCGCTGTGGCAGAACGGTTTCGATATCTTCAACGCAAAACTGAATGTCATCCCGGAGAATTACAACAAGACGAAGTGGGTTCCGCAGGTCTCGGTTGGCTTCATCGCACGCACGAATGACCGCAACGTCGGCAACTATGTTGACGACATCGGCAAGACGTATCAAAGCGGTAAGAGCAACGGCGACATCTACGTCGTGGCATCGAAGGTGGTTCCGGTGAAGAATGCAGGCGTGTTTTCAGCCGTAGTGCTGAACGCCGGTGTTCGCGGCACGGATGCGGAACTATGGGGCATGGGCGGTAACGCTCCGGATTGGCAGGCGCGTGGTTTCGGCGCACTCGCTTTCGTCTTCAAGGGCCCGAGCGGAAGCACGCTGATCTTCGGTTCCGAAGCAGCTCAGCAGCCGCATCACCCGACAGACTTCCCAACCCTCAACATTCCGACAACCCTGACCTACTGCGCACGGGTGGTGCCGAGCGCGAAGCATAAGCTCAACGTCGATTTCGGCGTGGCCCAGATCGCAGGACAGGTGATTGGTACGCCTACGTCAGCAGGAAACGTGAACCTGAAGGCTCGCCATCAGGTTGGCGCACAAGTGTCGTACGGCTTCTAAGGCAACCCCAGTCCGGGCCGATGGAAGATCATATCGTCGGCCCGCGTATGCCGATGGTGGGCAAGGAGAGTACGCAGTCATCCTTGCATCGCTGAATCGGAAGCCTATTAAAACTGGTATCCGCGCTGGCCGACTCCAACACAGAATTCTGCAGCTCGGAGAAGATTCTCTTTTTAAAGTCTGCTGGAAATCGATAGCTAGGGGTTGTCATGTTGTATTGGATTTGTCTTGCAGTTGTCGTATTGCCGATGGTTGTCGAACGCCTCCTTGTGAGGAGGTGGCGAGCGAGAATTCCTTTGTTGGTTCATGTGCACGGCACGCGCGGCAAGAGCAGCACTGTGCGGGACTGTGCGCGATTGCTCCGGGAGCAAGGGCTAAACGTGCTGGCCAAAACAACCGGAGATGCTCCGGAATACGTTCTGCCGGACGGAAGCGTGAAGGCTATACGACGCATCGGTCCGCCCCGCATTCAGGAGCACGTTGCCATTCTGCGAAAAGCCGCGCGACTGCGGGTGGATGCCGTAGTCGTGGAAGGCATGGCCCTCAGCGCGGAAACCGTATGGCAATCGGAAAGGATTCTTCGCGCCACCCATGCCGTCATTACTAATACCCGGCCCGATCACGCGGAATGCATGGGCAGCGGCCGGAGCGGCGTTGCCGCAACTCTCGGGCTTATGATACCGGAAAATGGGGAGCTTTTTACGGCTGCGGAAGAAGGGGTCGAGCAACTGGCGGAGATCTCCCGGAGGAAGAATTGCTCCATCAGGATCGTGAAATCGTTTTCATCCTTGCATCAGCCAGGCTGTCTTGCCAATGCCGTAGCTGCTGCAGCGCTTGCGGAAAGCCCTACAGCAACGGCAGAGAGCAGCCCTGCCGCGGAAGAAGGCGATAGAGTCCCTCCATATCAAAAATCCGAGCTTGATCTGAACTCCGAGCGCCCGGTGGATTGCAGAAGGGTGGCTCGCAGATTCTGCAAAGCGACCTGCGTCACTTCCTCGTGTGCCGGGCCCATGTGGGTGGAGTCTATCTCTAACGGCGTGCCAGTGTGGTTTCTCGACTTATTTTCAATAAATGACGTAGAAACGACCGGACTATTCTGGAAAAAACAGCGGCGAGATCCGGCGTGGCTTCGCGTCGCGCTGCTGGCAACTCGGGCGGACAGACCGCTGCGCACGCGCGACTTGCTGGAGTGGTTGCTTACCGAGAAGGACTTTGATGTCCTTCTGCCTCAGGGAGGACATGCAGGATACGTCTGGCTGCGTGCCGGAACGGACAGGAGAACGATGAGGATCAACCCATGGACGGATCCTGGCCGGGTCTTGGAAAAACTCGGTGCCGAGGTTGGCGCGCGGGGCAAAAGGGGCGTTGAGCTGATCGGTCTCGCTAATTACCATGGCATCGGGGAAAAGTGGAGAAACCTACTGACTGGAGGGAACAGATGCTTGTTGCATCCATTGCCTTAGCCTTGGTCTATGGGTTCGTTCTTTTCGAGCTCACCGGACTGACCGCCGGGGGCCTCATCGCTCCCGGCTATTTCGCGCTGACCTTCGATCAGCCATGGCGGATCGGGGCCTGTCTCTGCGTGGCGCTGTCTACCCTGGTGCTTGTGCGCACGTTGGCGTTCTTTGCGCTCCTGTACGGTCGCCGGCGCTTTTTGGTTTGCGTGCTGCTCGGCTTCGCTCTTCAGTGGACTTTCCTCATCTTGTTCATGGGCGCGCAACTGGGGCAGGGCCGCCTGGAGGTGGTCGGCTATATCATTCCGGGCCTGATCGCCAGCGAAATGGATCGCCAGGGTCCGGCCCCGACGCTGCTAGCGCTATTGGTTCTCTCGGGGTTGGTTTTTCTGACCCTCAAGGTGCCAGTAGGAATGCTTGGGAGCTGATATGGCGGGGACTGCCGGGAACTACCGAAAATGCACCCCAGATTATTCCCGTTTCATGGGCAGTAGGCCCTATGCGCAGACAGTCCCTCGTCGCAAGATTCGCGCTCTTCTACTGCTTGCTGTCGTAGTTGTGTTTGGGATTGGTGCCTTCTATGTCACACGTAGTCCGTGGATTCCGGATCAGGATGCCCAACGTGCGAGCCAGCTCATGTACGAAGGCATCCGGACGCTGGGTAAGATGCGGCTTACGACCCGCGAACCCATCGATCCGAACCTCGATCCATCACGTTCGGGACTCATCGGCATTGAGTATTCGGATATCACCACGAGCCTGGGTGATCTGCCTGCCAAGCAGACGTCATTGAATCCGTCTTTTGCTGCCCTCATCGTGAAATGGCTGAAGGAGGCGGGCGTTAAGCGCGGCGACAGAATCGCTGTCAGCTTCTCAGGCTCATTCCCAGCCCTCAATCTGGCAGTCTTATGCGCGAGCGAGGCCATGGACCTGAAACCGGTGATCATTTCGTCCGTAGGCGCCTCAGTCTATGGCGCGAACATTTACGGATTCACTTGGCTCGACATGGAAAAGCGGCTCAACGACATCGGCTTGCTCCATCGGCGCAGCACTTATGCCTCTCTAGGCGGCATCATGGATAATCATGGTGGTCTGTATGAAACGGGCATTCAAGAAGGCGAAGCCGCTATCGCCCGATCAGGGGTGGAGTACCTGCACGAAGGCAACTTCAAGGCGGTGGAAAGAGACACGCTTCGCCGGATGCAACTGTATTTTGCCAAGGGGAGACCGGCTGCTTACGTCAATGTGGGCGGCAACGTGACCGCCATTGGCTGGGTGAACGAGACTCATCTGCTGAGTAACGGCCTGTTGCGAAGCTTCCCCCTCTGCGATAGCCCTCTCCGGGGATTGTTGTTCCGAATGCACGAGAAAGGCGTGCCAGTCATCCATCTTCTCAATATTGAACGCTTGGCCGCAGCCAATCTTCTGCCTGTAGCTCCCAGCGAGTTGCATCCCGAAGCGGATTTCTCTTCCGCCCGCGTTCGTCAGTTGAAGTGGCTGGCCGCGCTTCTGGGCTCATGGCTTCTGTTGGCGGCTTCAATGAACTACCTCGGTGGTCACCCAAAACCGGCCAACAAGGAGGATGGTACAGTCTGAGGGCCTGTCGGAGTAAATGTCGTTTGGACCATGGCACAACGCACTCCTGACAAGGTTAACCACGGCTGGTGGTTGGTTGGTTTGCAGAGCCGCGAGGAGGCGGCACAAGTACTCTCCATCAGCCAAAGAGCGTTGGACTATCTTTTCGCAGCGCGGCGCTTGCCCACACGTCGTATCGGCGGACGAGTTTTGATTCCAGTCGCCGATCTCAGAAGGTTCGCTCGAGGCACGGCGCACGAACATCTGTTCCAAGTCCCGCAAGGTTGCCTACCGAGTCGAATCGACGATTCTGATCGGCTGCCTGACGTGCGCTCCCCTTGTCACCTCGTACGGCTTCAGGACTGCCCAGATTAGCAGACTATACCGCAACAGGTTGCTTCCGCGCCGCGCTGCGTTTGGCCAATTCCGCGGGAGCCTTCGCGCGCCGCGTCTTCTCGTCTACTGGACGCACCGCAACGCTCGTTTCAAGGTGTAGCCGGTCCGCATAGCATAACAGTTTCTCTATGCTCACCTGAGCGATTCTCCCCTTCAGTAGATTGCTCACCGAGGGCTGATACTCGTCCAGGAGGTCGACCAACTGAGCCTGCGTGTAACCCTCCGCTCGGACGTGTTCAAGGATTGCCGACAGAATCTCCGCCTTCACCTTTAGCGCGCTCGCTTCCGAGGCGGAGAAGCCCAGTGCATCGAAAACGTTTCCTTTAACGACGTGGGTCGGCTTGTTTGCCGCTACGCTTTTCATGTTCCTTTTGCTCCTGAATCCGCTGCTTCACCAGTTTCAGGCGCTGGCTGGCAACTTCAATGTCTCGCCTATCAGTTTTCCGGCTGTCCTTCTCAAAACAGTGCAGAACGTATATGACGTTTCCAACCTTGGACAGGTAGATGGCTCGATACCATGTCCGTTCATCCGATTCCTTAAGTTCGTAAACACCGGGCCCGACTGAGCGCATACTGCGCGTCTCGCAGGTTGGCTCTCTTCCAATCTGAAGTTGTCGCAGTGCAAAGCCAAGGGTCTGCTTCACCTGGGCAGGGAAGGCCGATAGCACCTCCAGCGAATCCCCTTCAAAGTGAACCTCGGCGGATTGCGGAGATTTATCCCTGGCTGCCATTGCCAGCAATATTAGCTTGGAATTCGAAAGTTATACAAGATCTATTATAAGCAACTCACCAAAGCCCGGCGAAGCTATTCAGCAGCTCGAGTTGAGAATCGCGCGAACCGCAAGGATCTGCATGGGCCCGTGTGGTTGAGATGGAAAGGGAGAGATTTTCGAGTTTGGGCACAGTTTGGACACAGTCGGGAGGAAGACTGCGGAACGATTAGTTTGTATCTTATTGATTTTATGGTACCGGGAGGGGGACTTGAACCCCCACAACCATTTCTGGTCTGCGGATTTTAAGCCCTCTCCGCCTTTTACCATCTCCTGCAAACCCACGTACTTCCAGAGCCTTACACACGAGGACATTATCGGTTTGCGACGCACGGTGAAGATTAGTGTGGGGCCAATGGTCACATATCAGTCACGGCGAGATTAAGCTGTTTGCTTTTACGTGACGGATCCCGCGACCGAATGGCGTGAATGATCGCGCGGCAAGAATTCCTAATGCGTAGAGGGTGAACCACCACCCTACTGATTAAGAGTCGAGTAGATGGTCAGGGTTGCACGAGAAATAACTGCCGCAATTTCAATAGCGTACCAACAAACAACCCGCTATGCACCGAACGGCGGCCCGGAAATCGCGAAGGCATCGCCTTTGGGGCCTCTCCATGTTGCGTCTGTCACGGAGGGGGCCAAACGGACAGACATATTCATACGGGACCTCGAAGCGTTTCGCCTCGATCCTCCCAAGATCGATTTCTCCGTAAACCGTGAAGGACTGAGGAAGGTTCAAGAGTTCTTCCGAACAGGAAAGCCTCAGCAACTCCTTGCTGGCGAAGTTACAGTGCCACGGTCAGCATTTGACTTCGTATTTCCGGACGCAAAGCCCAAGGAGTGGCAAGTGCAGCTCATGCCCTCCGCGGAACTTGCGAAACGCGTGTTGTCGTGGAGGGTGAAAGCATCCGATGGTCCGGAGGAAGTCCAGTACGACCTCGTTAAGTTCCGACTTGTCGCCCTCGGAAACGAACAGGTCGAACTCGAATCAACCTCGAATCTACCGTTTGTACTCGGACTCACCCTACGAGCTCAGCCTCCGGTGGGTGGCAACTTCACGTATACGGAACGCTTCCACGGCTTCAATGTCTCGGCGGTGGCCAAGGCGCTTCGACTGAAGTACCTTCTTCTCAGAGGAGCGGGGATTGAGCTATTTTCGCTCGATCAGGACGTGCAGGTTGGGACTTTCGCGAACGGCGAGGACAAGCCTGCGGAAGTGGCCCCGGATGACCGGGTGATACTCGATATGGCTGCGGTAGCTTCGGAATTCGGGTGGAACGTCCCATATCCCGAAAAGGTTGGCGAGGATGATTTAACTCAGCTCGCATTTCTTGTGTTGCTCTTGCGAGGGGAATCCCTTCCAATCAGTAGTTTCTCCGCCGGTATTCGGAAAAGCCCCGAGATGGTTGATATGATCCGACAGAACGCAAAATGCGACTTCGATGTTGTCGTTTGTTACCCCTCGATTTTCTCTCCACCGGTTTTTTTCGGAACTGCAGTCGAACCAGAGCCAGTGCTGTTCCGTTCAGTTGACGCGCGGATTGCAAATCCGGAAGACCTTCTCAGGCGATTAGAGGAAGTCGCCGACGGTAAGGAGATTCTTGCACAATTCAATGTCGGCGAAGTTCATGGGTACAAGCCACCGCCTGGCTGGGCGCCCGGCCTTCAATTCCGGCCAATTGGACCTGAAGAGAAAGGCGCCCGAAAGGCAGCGCAGGTGGCTACGCCCGAGAGGTCCGGCAATACAGCTTGAGATTCCAAGAGAGTGATGGGTCCGACTATTGAGCACTTTTAGACTTTGCGAGCCCACAGACACTTTCGTGGCTATGAGCCAGATCCGACCCAAGTCCGATAAGTCCCGGCAAAATATCGCGACAGCAGGGCGCGTTTGCGGGAGTAATCCGGAGAGATTGCGCGCTCCCGATGCCACACGCCAACCTCGGATGCTTGTAGATCTCACCGGGGTGGGGGTGAAGCCCGTACCTGTCCCTCATGGAGTACCTCCTGTAGCAGAAACCGGAAGATGATTTTCTTTGAGTTGTTGCAGTTCGGCGGCTATCCGAATGCCTTCAGTTGCTCTCACGAAGCATATGGGCCGTCCAGAAACCTGAGAAAGACGTCTATCTTCTGCAGGTCGTATTGGCTGGCGACGTGATTCAAAAAGGCGATGTTCTCATCGTGAGACCTGGAGATGCAGTCCCTCAGCAATTCAGCGTTTTCGATTGATATCCCGGCCAGGCCGTCCCTATCCTTCGCAACCTTATCGCGAGGAGTCTGTGTAAGGTAGGTGTGCATCTTCCCAAGCAGGCCCACCACAACGTCTGAGAGCTGGATACCTGGCTCCGCTTTCGAATCGACGAAGCGAAAATGCGTTGCTGGCTGACCACCTCGCGTTATGCGCAAAGCGCCGAGGCGGTCTCGAATCGACTCTTCCATATCCAGGATGTGGGTGGCCCGATTGAACACCGAAATACGGGTCAGGTAGAACATGCTGAAATCCTCGATCAAGCGATGGGGCGTATCGCCCTCAATGAACGTGAGGTCATCAAGTTCGAGTCCAGCCCGAAGCACCTGTCGAAGAAGCCCCGCGTTAGGGGCAGGGATTACCCGGCTGTGAGCATCGAAGTGTTGGATTAGCTCGCGCAAGAAGGGCTCCCTCGCCTCGGGCGTTAACCCTGGATACCCGTGACGATGAAACAGGCTCACTGTCGCTGCCGGGTCTACTCTGAGAACCTCTGCCAGATCGCTCTTCAGCCAGACGTGATGCAGCAGCAACATGGGATTCCCGATGCCAGGTAGCAAGGAATCAACGATGTCCACTACCGACCAGTAAAAGGGGTCCAGATCGTGGTAATGGATGAGCAAGCCGCTCTCCATAAGCCAGCGAAAAAAGGTCGCGAGCTTTCGTGAGCGCAACAGGTCCAAGAACGCCCCCTTTGCGACGTGTTCGAGTTTGATCTCGGGAGCTGTCTTCTGAATCTGCATTGCCGCGCGCAACGGGAGCAGGTCCAAAGGGCGCGGTTCACCTTTGTGGACAACCCCACCCAAGATGAACACCTTCACTTCGGCGACGTTGAGGCCCTCAGCTCCGATGTAGAGCTTCCGAATGTTGTTGGTCTCGTCGTAATAAAAGGTCGCCTTGGCATCTGTCCCGGTGAGGCCGTGCAGCCGAATCTGCTTGTCCCGCCAGTCGTCAACATCGATCAACAGCTATCACCTCACTTAGTTGGCCCTTGGGCTCTCCGCAACAGTTCAAGCCATTCCTCAACCTCCGCGACAGACGCAGCGTTCTTACCCAGATTGCAGGTAAGGTGAGCATCTGCATGATCCCTCCACACAGATAATCCCATTTTGCTCCGAGGCAAAGATCAAGACGCTGAGCCCAGGCCTTAAGTGATCACCTGGACGATCTACTCACGCCTCTTCGATAATAGAACAACCATGATCTATTGCCTGGCCAAGCTCCTATCTCGGCTAACACCCACGTACTGGATTTACGTGGTCTATCGAAGCGCCCGCAAGCTCGACAGCTATACAGCATCGAGAGACATTGACAATGCCTTTTTGATTATTGCCTTAGCCGCATTAGCGGTCCGACTCGCGTTCGAGAAGACCGTCGGTGTTCCACCGGGCTGGTTATACATTTTCGCTATTCTTCAGGTATCGCGTGCGGTGGAGATTCCGTTTGCGTTCCTGACAGACTCGGTTGACACATTGCGGGGCAAGCCGCCGCGCTCGAATGACATTCCCCGGCAACGCCGTATCGAGCTTTTGATCACCGTCTATTTCGAGTTGATGCTCAATTATGCATCGCTCTATGCATTGTTGGGCGGTGACAATTGGTCTGTGTGGGACCCTATTAAGGTCACGGAACTCGTTAAGTCAGGAGTGATCACGCCCGCTGGAACTTTAACCAGCGTAAGCGCGTTCTATTACAGCGTTGTGACAATGACGACTGTTGGATTCGGCGACATCGCTGCGGTCCGGCAGTTACCTCGAATGATCACCGTCGCCCAGATACTCAGCTCGCTCATTCTCGCCATCTTGAGTATCGCAATGTACGCGCTCGAACCTGGCAAGGGGGCACTCCCGAACAACACCGTCGCGTCTACGGCCGCAAAAGACACTAAGCCGAACGAGTGAGTGAGTGATTTATTGTGAGCTTTGGACGTCGCCTGTTACGGTAGTAGGCTTGGGGGACGGCGCGGCGAGGAGCGACCATGTTGTCAACTGGCGTCCAGCCTGTGCCGTTCTGTGGCTTCAGCTGAAGCCTTTCTTGCGGATTTCTTCGCTGCTTTCCTCACGGTCTTTTCGGCCGCCTTCCGCCTTGCCAGCATTCGATGCTAAGACAATCAGTCTAAGTCAGCCGGGAGGCGTTTGGGGGCCTCACCAGATCGGTAACGGGAAGTCGGCATCGCGACTGGAATCTCGCGCCAGCGTCGTGGCGTGGGCGTCTGGATCGGCGTTTTCCGGTGCCGATCCTGCCGGGAGTGATTTGAGCTTTTGGTGCAAGGTTTTCACATTGCGGCGTTGTAGGCTACCCCCAGCGCAATAGCCTCGGGCCGGTCATCTGTGATTGTTGAGTAAATTGCGGTTCACAGTCATGACATAGTAGATTCCGTTCAAGTCCGCGATCATATCTCGAAAGAACTCACGCATCGCGGGCTCAGAGTAGTGGTCATCTCGAAGGTCCTGCATCTCACGTTTGAGCGCGAGATCGAGTGATTCCTGAGGGGACTTATAAAGACAGATACCGCCAAAGACATTCCAGTGACGACTCTTGTCAAAGCCATCCTCCTTGTTGCCGGGCAGAAGAAAATTATCGAACGCTAGCGAACTGGGGAGCGACTCGCGTGGGATCGATTTCACCCAGAGAAATGGAATGCGAATAGCTTCGTCGAGTAGTCCCACCGCTTTCTTCTTGTCGCCGGCCTTAATGAGGAGTGCTTCTCGGAACAGTAGCTCCATCGGAAGATTGTGATTCATCTCGTCTGTGTCTGTGAGCTTGCGACTTGTTCGTGAAACAGCACGCAGGTAGCGGGGGTCATGCTGCGCGTAGTTGATGAGCGCACGAAAATCCTCATCCTTGGCAGAGCTTTTGTAGTATTGCCATTCGGAACGCTGGAGGTAGTTTTGGAGATGAGTCAGGTTTCTGGCAGGTGGAAGCGTCTCGAATTCGTATGTCAGTCCAAGGTCTGTTTGAAGATGGCCTGAAACGACCTTTAGCACCTCTTGCCACGGTTGCTTGCCCGCCTTGAACTCAACGTAAACAGGCGATTTGAGCGTTTCGCGAAGGTGATCTCTGAAAACCAGAATCTTTAGTGGAAATGCCGGTTGATTCCGCTCGGTGAGTGTTTCGGCATCCTCAACACCATCGATCAGTGCAAGGAGCAACTCGAAACGTTCACCATGTTGCCGAAGCGTGTTGATGCGCGCCAATTTCTGGGAGGCGTATTCGCGCTCAATGGGAAGCAACTGTGGCTCCCTCTTCCTCCAGTCTTGATCAAAGCGGATGGCCTCCGCATAGATATCGGCATCGAGTGCTTCGGAGTATGAGCTTGTGCTCACGGGTGGACGGAGACTTGGGAGCCAGTTCAAAACCGAATTGCCCGCAGTCGGGTTGGGAAGAAACCAGCGCGGACGGGGACGATATTCGGAGAGGGTGACATATCGATAGAGTTCTCGGGGACGGGGAAACGGCTCACCTTTAGCCAGCGCGACTTCTTCCGCCGCATAGGGGTCGCTTCCTGACGCGACAAGTGCACGAATAATTCTGATGTCCTCTTCGTCTATCAATCCATTTTGGTTCATGTCGATCTGAAGTGCTACAGAATCGGAAAACGCAAATGGATCCTTGAGAAAGGAATCAAGTATCTGCAGGTCGTTGGCGGTCCATCGGTGATCACCGTCCAGATCGCCAAGCATCATTAGCTCAGAGTGAGTCTCGACGCGGTGGGTGGGAATCGCGAACTTCCAATAAGCCAAACCGAAGATGCCGAGGACACAACAGGCGAAGAACCACTTCTTCATTTGCAGCTCCCGATGAGTGCCATTAATGGATACTCAAACGAGAGTACGTGCTTAGACTGGAGAAATAAACCATTGATTTTGGCGAATTATCGGCTCCATTATTGGGAAGATCCAAGCGGCAAAGAGGATTGAATTCACATTCCAGGTTGGTAATGTTAACTTGGTCAGTATTCGCGATTTTCTCAGCCTGCAACTTAGCTCGTGATGGCAAATGCGAGCAAGAGCGTTCCGAAGATGCCAACCATGATTTTTGGTTCGCGATACTCGATGTACGCAAAGCCGATCGCGAGCCATGCAACTGTCGCCAGCGCAGACAGCGAGAGCGCAGGCCAGCGGCCCAAAAGCTCGACTGCACTATGGGCGACGATAAGCCCCAAGAGGCCGAACAGAACCTGCCCAAGCGCGTAGGTCGTGTTAAGCCCGTAGTAGAGAGTGGTCTCCGGGCCAGGCAAACGCTTTCCCCGCGCGAACTGCGAAACAACGTCGATGGCGAAGTGAAGAGCGCCTGACACGGTGAGCCAACCGAAGGCTGCATAGGCGAGATACTTGTGCATCGTTAACCTCCTCAGGCCGGAATCGCTGACAGGAACGCCCGCGTTTCGGCGACAACGCGGTCCTGGAATTTCGGATCGCGCACGAGCGCGGAGCCTTGCATAGGATGGCCGCCCTCGTCGTAATAAACACCAGTCTGGCCGGATGTATCCATCAGAATTTGGGTGAACACGCGCGCGGCTCGCTTTGGCGTGCTCAAAACTTTTACAAACGGCAACAGTAGCGGAACAATCACAGACGTCAGGATCTTGCGGAAGGCGCTCATGTGGTCGTGGAGACCGGTGCTGAACATGATGCCCGGCTCGATGGCGTTGACATGTAGCCGCGGGTTTTCGCGCGCGAGCGCCATAGCCGTGACGATGTTGCACTGCTTCGACGTGGCATAGGCGTCCATTCCAGGGCGGATCGAACCGCCAGCTTTCCATTCGCCGCGCGCGCTCGCCCCGGCGGAGATGTAGCGCCCACCGCGAAAACCAGCCCTCTTGGCAGGTCCACGCTCGGGATCTTCGGTGGCCGAGCCGACAAAGAGGACATTCGCACCATCATTCAGATGCGGAACGAGCGCCTCAGTCAGCGCGAACGGCCCGAGGTGGTTTGTCGCGAACGTCATGTCCCAGCCGGCTGCGTTCTTCATGACGCGCGGGTTCTGGACGCCCGCGTTGTTGAGCAATCCAACGATCGGCAGATCTAGCGCGATGATCTCTGCGGCGGCTCGACGTACGCTCGCCAGATCCGATATGTCGCACACAACCGGCACCGCGTGCCCGCCCAGTTGCTCGATCGCCGTCTTCACGTCATCGAGCTTGTCGCTGTTCCGGCCCACGAGCACAAGCGTGCCATGCTTGGCCATTCGAAGAGCGGTCGCGCGTCCCGCGCCGGAGGTCGGACCGGTAATGATGTACGCCTTGCGATCGGTCGGATTGTTCATGGAAGTATGTTTCGGCATCGATGCTCCTTAAATGCCTGTCTAGACAGTCATGTTCTGATCGGAAAAAATTAGGCAATCATGCGCCACATGGCGTCGAAGCCCTCTTTACAGTGCTTGGCGGCACGGGCGGAATCCTGATTCATGAAATCCATGGTCGCTTCCGCCACCGAATTCATGAGCGTAGCAACGAAAGCTCTCGGGGCCTTGCTCATGGGGCCATTGGCGCGACCACGCTCCAGCAATTCAGCAACCCCCGTCATCACCTTATGGGCAGCCACCCGAGTCTCAGGCGTGATTTCCTCAGATACGCCAAGTTGCGCCAGCGCGCGCCGTTTCTCGGGGTAGGCGAGCGCCCAATTGGTCCAGTTCTTCCATACATGAAAGAACTGTTTGCGGATGTCCGCATCTCCGGGAAGCCCCCTCATGGCCGCGGACGCCATCTCCCCTTTCAATTCGAGGTAGAGTGCGTTGAAGAGGTCTTTTTTAGTCTCGAAGTAGGTGAAGAGCGATCCGTTGGCAACTCCAGCCTCTTTTGCGATGCCTGCTGTTGGCGCGCCCAGGCCCTGTGTAACGATGACTCGCGTCGCTGCCTCCAGGATCGCGCTTCGCTTCTCGTCACTCCGTGGCCTTGGCATGAAGAGACCATATAGGTAAGCGTCTGGACAGTCAACAACAATTTATCGCAGACCTCAGTGCCTCTCGCGCCACCATCAGACTCATTAGAGCCTTAGTTCAAGTTCTGATTAGTCCTGATATGTCGACGAGCGTCCGGCTCCGACCTGCTCTCATCTGCTCCCTATTTTCGGCCCGATCGGCGTTTCTCGTTATTTAGGCCTGAGCCATGTTGACAGATAGTTTCCATGGATATTATATTAGTGTCCATGGAAACTACTTCAAGAGCGCAAGCAGTACCGCAGCTAGAGAGCCACCTTGGATACTGGCTGAGACGCGTCTCCAACGCGGTCTCAGGGGAGTTTTCTCATGCTCTCCACGAGAAGCAGACTTCCGTTGCGGAATGGGTGCTCCTGCGGGAACTTCATGAGCGCGGACAAACCGGGCCAGGTGAGTTGGCTGACAGTCTAGGATTCACCCGCGGTGCAGTTTCTAAGATCGTAGACAAACTCGAGGCAAAGGGCTGGGTCCAAACGGATGCAAAAGAGGGCGACAGCCGGTTCCGCCTGCTTTCTCTCACGGGGGCAGGACGCCGCAATCTCCCCGTCCTAGCTGAGATTGCTGATCAAAACGATGCACGCTACTTCGATTGTCTGAGTGCAAAAGAAAAAAACGTTCTTCGGGAACTGCTGATCAAACTTGCAGATCACAACCACATCAACGATGTTCCAACTGAATAAGGAAACCTCTCATTGAGCAAAGCAATCGAAAAGCTGATGGTAGCCATGAAATTTGCAGAAACGAATCGTCCCCGCGTGGGTGGCTTCCTATACCTGGCAGAAGTTCTGCGAAAAGCCGGTGTGACTCGTAATGTCTGGTCACTCCCATCCTGCCAAAGCCTCTACTTGACGCAGGCGGGCCCAGTCGTCATGCAGGGCGCACCTTTGGTCAACGGTGCTGTCGATGTACCGGCCTTTGATGAGAAGGCGCTCATCAAAGCGCTTCGCGTGGATCAGGCCGGTGAAAGTATATTTCCGGAGTTTCTGGGTGCCACCTGGCGAGCTGGAGTCGTGCGCTATGACGTAGACCTGGAAGCACGCATCGTGGCCTACCAAGGCTGCAATGGCGAGGAATACATCGAAGCATATCCTGCAATCACCGTCGCGTTCGTTACCTAATGGAACAATTTGCATCGATAGAACGGTCGTTGATCGCGACCTGGGAAGCGAGACAATTCTATGGGAATCTTGCTAGCGTTTGCCCCGTTCATCTCATTTGCAGTCGTTGACAGACTCATCGGTCCGGCACAAGGACTGCTCTTCGGGGCCGCGACTTCAGTGGTGCTGCTACTCCGTGATTGGATCGGTCTCCACAGAAAACCAAAAATTCTAGAGAACGGAACCGCGATACTGTTCGGCGGACTCGCACTCTACGCCATTCTGGGTGGCCCCGTCTGGTCTATCGTCGGTGTGCGCCTCCGAGTAGACGCAGGACTTTTGCTTATCGTGTTCACCACACTCATTGTTGGCAGGCCCTTCACGCTGCAATATGCACGAGAACAGGTCCCTCAAAATCTTTGGGACACGCCTCAGTTTATTCGCAGCAACTATGTCATCACCGGTGTGTGGTCCGTAGCCTTCCTGATCCTCGTTCTGGCTGATCTGATCTTGATCTATAGAACCGATTTGCCGCCGAAGATCGGGATTCTCGCGACCGTCCTGGCACTTGTCGGGGCCATGAAGTTTACCCAGTGGTATCCGAAAAAGATAAACCGTCGAATCCAAAGTGAATGATAGGAGTTCTCAGGAGGCTGCATGTTTCAAGTTATCTTTACGCTGCTTGCAGTTGTGAGCGCATCTGTTCATCTTGCATTTTCACGCGAACGCCGGAGCAGCGGAGCGGCAATTGCCGGAACATACCTGCTGTATCTGTTCTTCTTCTATGTTGGCCTGATGGGAGTGCTCACCGCGTATGCACACGTCTTCCGTCCCGTTGAGACATCGGCGTCCATAGGATGGTCAACAAGCCCTTACGAATACGAAGTCGGGATGGCGGATCTCACCGTGGGCGTTTTAGGCGTTTTGTGTCTGAGGTTTAAGGCTGAATTCTGGTTGGCGACAGCAATTGCAAACGCAGGCTGGCTGCTGGGAGACGCCGTCGGGCACGTTCGGCAGATGACACTTAACAACAATCACGCTTCCAACAACTCAGGCATCTTCTTAGTTACCGAATTCATCATGCCGCTCGTAATTCTCTCTTTAACTCTCTACCACCGTCGTCGGGAGGGCAAAGTCACCTGACAGGATAGTTGGCGCTGAATTGCCAATGCACTCATTCATGGCACCTAGGCACGCCAAAGTCAGAAACCTCCGCTTCAAAAACCTTCCGCCATTCCGGCATTACCGCGGCCTTCAAAACCACGTTTGAGGTATTCACCAGGGTTGGCCCCGACCACTCGCTTGAACGCTTTACTGAACGCAGCGTCAGACTCGTAACCGACCAACCGAGCAACGTCTATGAGCTTCTTGTCACGATGTTGTAGTAATTGCATCGCCTTTTGCATCCGCCACTCGGTTACATATTCCAGTGGTGTTTGTCCGAGTAGCTCTTTAAAGCGTGCTGCGAATGCGGAGCGAGACATGCCCGCCGCTCCGGCCAGGGATTCGACTGTCCAGGGTGTATTCACTCTGTCGTGAATGGCACTCAGGGCAACACCCATCTGAGGATCAAAAACCGCACGAAGCCATCCTTTGTTGCGTTCCGTTCCCGACGCGATATGCGCCCGGAGCAACTGGATAAACAGGACCTCAGCCAGCCGAGTCGCGACGACTTCAGATCCCGGCGCCTGTTCTGCCATTTCGGACGCAAGCGCCTGCACTGTGTTGTGAAGAGCGAGCGTGCGTGCCTCATCGGCCTTCATCAGAATGAAGCTCGGCAATAACTGAGTGATCGACTTCAGGCTGGCGTGATCGAAACTCAGGGACCCACAGACGATTGTTGTCGGTGCGCCACCACCTCCACAAAGAGCGACATTGCCGTTGGCCCTGGCGCCGATCTCGCTGAAACTCCACTTTGGACGTGTTCGAGGGCTGTCGCGCAAAACAATCGAAGTCCTTTTAGCTAGTAAAAAGCAATCACCACCGGTGAGGGGAATCGGCTCCGCAATCCCTTCAACACTCAGCCAGCAGTTACCGCGCGACAGCATGGCGAAGTGCGCCAAATCTGTTGGGGAAGTCTTTTTGCCGGAAGGCGTGGCTTTTTCCTCGGCCTGATTTTCCTGTTTCACGCCCCACGGGGCCGTGGCCTCGAGCCTGTGCAGACCGAAAGCAGTTACGTGCATCGTTCTGAAGATGTCTGTTATCGGGTCCAACTTCGCCTCCTTATTTTGGACGAATAGACAAAATATTAGGACTCCTGAGCAGTTCTCGTCCACACCCAAAGGAATCTATCTAACTGTACGCAATTCTACACATCTAGCGAAAGGAGTAATTATGGGAAAGCTTGAAGGAAAAGTTGCAGTCATCACCGGTGGCGCCACCGGCATTGGCCTCGCCGCAGCAAAGCGCTTCATCGAGGAAGGCGCCCTCGTCTTCATCTTCGGCCGCCGGCAGAAAGAGCTCGACGCCGCGGTGGCCGACCTCGGGCCTAATGCCCGCGCGGTGAAGGGATCGGTTTCCGATCTGGCCGACCTCGACCGACTCTATGCGGCGGTGAAGGCCGAGCGCGGAACCCTCGACATCGTCTTCGCCAATGCCGGGGCGGGAAGCCCTCTTCCGCTCGGCAAGATCACCGCCGTTGACGAAACCTTCGACACCAATGTGAAGGGTACGATCTTCACGGTCCAGAAGGCGCTGCCGCTGATGGGCAAGGGTGGTTCGATCATCCTGACCGGCTCGAGCGCCGGCACCACGGGCGCCCCGACAATGAGCGTCTACAGCGCGAGCAAGGCGGCAGTGCGCAACCTCGCGCGGACCTGGGCGGAAGACCTGAAGGGCACCGGCATCCGGGTAAACGTGCTGTCGCCAGGGGCGACGGCGACCGAACTCGCGAAGGCAGCGCTAGGCGAAGAGGGCCAGAAGGTCTACGCCTCGATGACTCCGCTCCAGCGCATGGCCGATCCGGCTGAGATCGGAGCGGCGGCTGCCTTTCTCGCGTCAGACGACAGCAGCTTCATGACCGCCAGCGAGCTCGCGGTCGACGGCGGCCTGGCGCAAATCTGACACGCTACGCCTGGCCGTAAATTCAACAGAAGAAATAACAAAAAACAAAAGGGAGAAGACATATGAGTAATGATCTTGGGCAAAAATTGGCGGGCAAAATTGCGGTTATCACAGGCGGAAGCAGCGGGATTGGCTTGGCCACAGCCAAGCGCTTCGTGGAAGAAGGTGCGAACGTCGTGATCACTGGGCGACGAGAGAAAGAGCTGAAGGAGGCTGCTGCCTTCATCCAGAGAAACGTCACGACGGTCGTGGGCGACGTGTCGCGCTTGGAAGATCTGGACCGGCTCTATGCCGTCGTGAAAGAGAAACATGGTCACATCGACGTACTCTTCGCGAACGCGGGCGCGGGTACAATCGCACCGCTCGCGGTGGCTACTGAGTCTCATTTTGACCAGACCTTCGACGTAAACGTGAAGGGAATGTTCTTTACGGTACAGAAGGCCCTTCCCCTCTTCAAAGACGGAGGCTCAATTATCCTGAACTCTTCTGTTTCGAACGTGATGGGGCTCCCAGGGTTTACCGCCTACGCCGCGAGTAAGGCGGCTGTGCGCAACTTCGCGCGTGGCTGGACTATGGAGCTGAAAGACCGCAAAATCCGCGTGAATGCGATGAGCCCCGGAGCAATCGATACCCCGGCCTTAGCGACTACGACGGGCCTTACCCCTGAACAGGCCGAGCAAGCGGTCGCCCAGTTTACCACGCAGATCCCAATGGGTCGCAGGGGCAAGCCAGAGGAAATCGCGGCTGCCGTCACGTTCCTCGCCTCCGATGAAAGTTCATATATCACCGGCGTGGATCTCGCCGTCGATGGGGGCATGGCGCAGGTCTAACCCGGCGCGGTCCCGTGCCTGGCCCTCGCCTGTCGCGGAACCACGTTTCTCAAATTTCAGTTCTAACACGAGATCGGAGAAATATTATGAGCTACGCAATTGTAGGATTCGGCAAGATAGGCCAGGCACTCGCCCACGCCTTTGCCCGTAAGAACATCGAAGTCACCGTCGCGAGTCGTCGGCCGCCCGAGGCCTTGGCACCGGAGGCTCGGGCGATTGGACCCACGGTCGTCGCCAAGTCGCTGGCGGATGCACTCGAGGCCGACACGATCATCTTGGCAGTCCCGTTCGGGGAACATCGCGTGATTGCGAAGGCTCTGCCGAGTTGGAAAGGCAAGACGGTCATCGACGCGATGAACTCGTTTCCAGTCCCACCTGAGGAGCTGGACGGTCTTCCGTCCTCCGCCTTCGTCGCGAAGGCGTTCACCGGCGCCAAGCTCGTGAAAGGCTTCAATCACTTGGGTGCGGCCATCCTGGCGACCGATCCGATCGTCGAGGGTGGGCACCGGGTTGTCTTCTTGTCGAGCGACGATGAGGACGCGATCGGTCCCGTGGCGGATTTGGCCAAACAACTCGGGTTCGCACCCGTCAAGCTGGGAAAACTCGAAGAGGGTGGCGCGCTGGTGCACGCACGCGGCCGCACTTGGGGGCAGCTCATCTTCCAGGATTTGTTCAAGAAGAAGCAGTAATCGATCGTGGACCGTGTGACTTGGTCCGAGAAGAATGGTTCCAAAACGTCCGATTAGATCGGACACGCTTGATGTAAGGGAAGAGGAGAGGTTTCGATGAGCACCGAAAAGAATGTCCAGATTGTGAAGGAGTTTTTTGCAGCACTCGGCCGCCGCGATAAGCAAGGTTTGCTGGCGTTGTCTGCCGAAGATATTGAGTGGATCATTCCGGGCGAGGACTGGCCGCTGGCCGGCACGCACCGCGGGCATGCGGGATTGGGGGATTTACTCCAGAAGGCTAACGAAACGGTGGAGACTTCATACCCAAGGCCCCCCGAGTTCATAGCGCAGGGAGACCGGGTTCTGGTCGTCGGCTTCGCTACGGGGAGAATCAAAGCCACGAATAGGACGTTCGAGGACGATTGGGTCTTCGCCATTACCGTTCGAAATGGCCAATTGACGAACGTCCGGGAGTATGTCGACACGCAAGCACTTGCGCGGGCCTCCGCGATGGACGCGAGCCCCAGGCTCTAACGCAGGGACTCCGACACCACACGGTACAGTACCGACTGATACCGAAGGGAGTAATTATGGGAAAGCTTGAAGGAAAAGTTGCAGTCATCACGGGTGGATCGAGCGGCTTGGCGCTGGAGAGTGCCAAGCCGCTCGTTTGAAGAAGGCGCCTACGTTTACATCACGGGCCGGAGGCAGGAGGCGCTCGATGAGGCCGTCAGCGCAGAATGAAGTAGCAGGATTGTATTAGGTGGCCAAATTGACTGCATTCCAGCATGCTCAGCTCAATCCGTTGATTTCTTCCTCAAGCACTGGCAGTGCCGCCAGAATCGTTGCGAAGTCCGGCGGTTCTCGGTAGAACATTTCCCGCATTTCCTTGTAGTCGCGAGCAAGTGCCGAAACCTGATCCGGTGGCGGGCTCAGACGGAACGACCCAGGCACGGCAAGGTCGTAGCGCGCCCACGAAGAGGAATAGAAGAGTTCCTTGAATTCGACGACGTCTCTGAGCAGGGGAAGGTCCGAAAACGCCGCGTCCTTTATCTTGCTGCACGCCATCTTGTAGAAGTCGTAATAGTGCCGCGAATAACGGGAAGGTATTGCGCCGGGTCGATGGCTTCCTGGTGGAGGATCGTCGCTTTCTCCCAAAACGTCCGCTCGGCGCGAATCGCCATGACTGAGCATGTTCTTTCTTCGAATGCGTTCGGAAACATCTCAGCAGCATAGGGCTGAATGGTGTGTTGCTCGGATGGCACCCATGATGCTAACGGTCCAATTTCCAGCCGGACTTCCGGGCGGACGTAAGCAGCGGCAAAACTGGCCGGATATCTGACGTTGACCGTATGCGGGTCGGCAGCATCAATGGAAACGGTGATGCCAGGGACAGGGGCAAGAAGAAGATTCAGTTGCGCGAGAAGCTTTTCGCGGATGTACTCTACCGCGCGCATTCATCTCCTGGTTGTAGCGACTCCGCTGTGTTTTGGAAGGAAGGTTTTGGTAAGGGTCGCTGCCCTGCGGTGAGCCGTAGCCAAGCAAACGCCAATCAAGGATGAGGTCAATGTCTTCAGAAAAACGGTCGATCAGTCCGTAGACTTTCGAGAGACTGGTCCCACCTTTGAAGATCATTTGATCTTTGAGTTGGGGATCGGCGAAGAGCCGCTTCAGGATCCAGCAAACCCAGAAATCTTTCTCGACGATAACCGGGCCCATTCCCAATCTGCTCGCTGATTCGCTGAACAGATCGCGCCGATCAGAGGCGGCTCCCATGGCAATCTTATCCATGGTGCTCCTCCTGCACGATCTGCTGAATTGCGGCGTAAACCCAGCCGGTGGCGGTCTTGGCATCAGCCAGAACTTTCGGACGCAGAGACGCAGGCAGCCATGTTCGGATTTTCGAAATGACTTCGGGCGTGATGTGTTCCTGTCCAAGAGACTTGAGCGCCTGAACGATCAGTCCGCTCTCTCTTAATTTGAAACCCACTTCCTTCAGAGCAGTATGTTCGAAAACCAGGCCGGTGTTGCCGACCGTGTAGCTCCGGTCGGGACCGTCGGATAAATACACGGCGCGCGCTGGAACCTGGGTTGAGAGCCCCAGCAGATTCAGCGCTGTCGCACCGCTTGGCTGGATTCGCCAGTTAAATTTGCGTGCCAATGCGCGCGCAACCTGATCGGTATCTGGGCTCAATTGTTGCTGCAGGAGTTCGCTGAATCGCGGGTAGTCGTAGATGCCACGAATGACGCGCCGAACATCTCCTCTTTGGGTAAGACGATGCAGTGCGGAGTCGATCGTTGAACGCTCGCCAAGATCCAGAAAGTCGCGCGGAGAGAATGACCAACCACTTCCGGTTCCTCGGACGCGGTTTAGTATCTTATGTTCATGCGATTGCGGCATAAATATCACTCCGATATTGCAAGAAAAAATACCACTTTTTTCTTGCAAACTCAAGTCCATTCGCAAGTTGTGTTGCCTCGGAATGCTCATCTGGATTGATTGTCACTGGAGTGTTCTGATGGTCGGCGGAGTTTTGTTCCTCGGCAGGGTGGAACATCCTTGTCGACTGGAGCTTGGAATCATCGGCTATGCTGAGTTCTCGACATGGTCGTACTGCATCTGCATCTTGAGCCAGAACTCTGGCGAGGTGCCCAGCGCAGCCGAGAGTCGTAGCGACATTGCCGCCGACACTCCAGCCCGCCCATTCAGAATTCGCGACAAGTGCGCGCGGGTCACGCCCAGCCGGGTCGCCGCTTCCGCGACCGTCATTTTGCCCAGATAGTCTCTCAAGACCTCCCCGGGATGTGCTGGATTGAAAATCATGGACTCACACTCCTAACGATTCAATGAACCCAACAAACTATCCTGTTCCGCCGCGCGATGACTGTGAACCGCCGCCCTCGTTCTACGCCCGTTTGAAGACCACTGTGTTGTGATAATCCAAGAAGTCGCGGTGTGGTTGAAACTGATGAGGTAAGTCTATCTGTGCACCGTCATAACGAAGGATGAGATCGTTCAATGCGCTATCCTTCAGGTCCCGAATGATGGGTGAAACCGTAACTCGAAAATCATTAGTAATTGAAATCAGTCCACGGTCAAAGGCTTTGTCATGGATTGCATTCAGGCATAATCCATTCTTTGGATTGGTACGGTTTTTCAGATCCACACTCCACGGAACAATATGACTTGCGCACAAGAGTTCTGGTATCGCCAGGCCAGTAATGCAGCATTTGTTGCTATAGGCGGCCAGAATCATAGACCGAAAAAATCCCTGGTTGACGCGGACCATCACTCTGGCTTCCTTGCTGCGTCCTTCGGGGAAATCCTCCGACAGCATCGTGTCTAGCGGTTCTCCCAAGAGTTTGGCTCTTAGCTTTTCACTCTCAAACGCCAAGCGATCCCAATCTTGGTTGAATTCGTTCCATATTTCCTGATCCAGAGTGCTGCCGTGGGTCGCGCCGCTCAAGTCGCGCCCGGTAACCGCAGGATCTAAACGAGAGAAGTTAGCTAGCTTCCAAGACAATGCAGACGGCGTCCTGCCGAGTGCCTTTGCCAGGGAAATAATCTCCGGATTTCGGTTGTGGATGCGGCCAAAGGGTGTCCGGCAGTACAAGTTGAACGCGACGATCAGTTCATCGCGAGTCCAGTTCCTGCGCGGCATGTCCAACCTCTCATTAGTCAACGAGTCCGATACTACTCCGACATTCGTTCATTCAACCCATCGTGGATCTCTGAATTGACTTCCTGAATGCTAGCGCGTCAACCGTGAAGTTTCAAAGAGAAAGCTTCCGAACAACATGCGCAACGACTGGAGTCTCTGAGAATGGCGGAGGGCGCGAGCCCTCCGCTCAAAAATTTCTTTACGCGGCCGCGACGGCCTGTCCCTCGGTGATACCTCGGAGGATTGATTGCGCAGTCTGCTGCACCTTCTCCAGGCTTTCCCGCAGAAGAGTGGCATCTCCATTCCAAAGCTGGATGTAGTCGGCGAACGCGGTGCCGGTTTCGAGTCCCACAGCTTGGCAGACCACAAAGGCCACGGCTTCGGCTTCGGTTTCGCGCATGGTCTTAGTAGTCTGTGCTTTTCGCTCTCCGCGATGTAACATCTCATGGCCGAGTTCATGAACCAGCGTCGAGAAGGATTCAGCGGGTTGCATTCCAGAAAGCAATGTAATCTTGCCGCCTTGTGAAAGGCCCTTGGCGGGTGCGATCTCTTCAGAATACGCGAGCGTAATTCCCTGAGCCGCTACAAATTGAACGAGGCGTTCTTCATACTCGCTCACCTCCCCTTTGACCTCAGTAAGAGCTGGAAGCTCTTTGCCTTCCGTTTGGCTAACATCTTATCTCGTGATTTGCGGCCGAGCTTGTACGCGCCGATGTGACGCGCAAGTGGATGTACAACCTGGTGGCGGCCAAGGGAACATGGCTGCTATGCAGATTTACAGGGTTCGGATAAGTGCCGAAGGAGTTGGAA
>WNGR01000413.1_pt1 | contig 46887 bp, 58 predicted proteins | sample 5407581 | NCBI WGS metagenome assembly WNGR01 (sample SAMN13153383, study PRJNA577476) | soil metagenome | isolation source: 80 cm soil or saprolite under Garry oak tree replicate 2 | place: USA:California | collected 2016-06-15 | reverse complement strand
GGTGCCGCACTTCAGCGCGGCTTTAGCGGCTTAAACCAGACGCACCTGAGGTGGCAGCGGCTACGTGTACGGAGTCTCATGTGGCGCAGAGGCCCGCACAACCACCTGCACAACCACCTGCGATAGTTCACACCCTTAGTACCTGCACAACACCTGAGAATGATTAGGAAGTTTCCCACAGCGCTGCAACTGCCAGGCTTGAAAACGGTTGGCCTCAAGGATACATATAAGGACGGATGGCATGGATGCGGTTGTTGGTTGGACATTCAAACATGACATGCTCAACAGCCCAGCCCGAGTCCGTTCTGGGATGAATCGCTTACACTGGTCCGACCTCTGACACACATTCTCTGGTGCAGATTTGTAAATATGTATTATGTGAAAGCACGTGGGTGTGACATCTTGTCACCGAGCCCCCGTTCGTGGAGTGGGCGGCATCTTCGGCATAAAAAACTTTATTCCCCTCAGCCAATAATATTCCATCATTCCCCGGCTTCCCCCGTGTCTCCGCCGCCCCTCCCTCCTTGCACTCCTCCTCTAGAGCGGTGGGTACGAGACTACTATACGGCACCCGTATGACTTGGCACATACGGGGACACGAAGTGAAAAAAAAAAAAGTGTACAGCACTGATCGCGTGATCTTCGGCTGAATAGAGTGCTTAATTACATCTAAAGAAGTCCAAAAATGCCCAGGATGAACAACCGGCTCCTTTGCAGTGGCATGCCAAAGGGCATCCAAGGCGCCCTTAATATCCCAAAATATCTGTGCGGCATTTGACTTCTGGGGAACAGACCTAGAAGAGGCGACATCAGGACATGATGGTATCTCGCAAACACAGCTGAGACTAGCTTACGGTGTTGCTTCGATTGGGCCGGAGTCAGCGATGACCTATTGCCGCAGTGAGTGTCAACCGTGCAAGTTTTAATTCATATTGGTGTGCCCACTTCTCTTCTCTGCACAATCAATGCAAACCGAATGTCCAATCCCAGTTCAGCCTACGGGGAGATATGTCACGCAACTGACACGAATAAGTACAAAGCGCACATGGAACGCTTGAAGCACGTTAGCCAACTCCCCATCGCATTGCTTGATCTTCGTCAACAGATCCTTGCGTAGAAGGAACCCTTTGAAGCCTCTCTTGGAGCACTTCTTCAGCACGTACTCGATCCTATCCAGCTCTCTGGACCTTCGTCAGATCGTGAGGGTCAAGGAACACGATAGTCACCGAAGAGACGAACCTTTGAAGAGAACACAGAATAGCCCGCAGACTAGCTGGCAGTTCTTCTTCGGTCAGGTTATGCCTTTCGCACAACTCGCCGACGTTGACAATGATCTTCGCGACTCTAGCGAGCTTGCGCATCACGATTTTGCACTCCTCTTTGTATTGCTTCACTTCCTGGAGACGCACTCATCAGAACAGGGGATTGTCAGAGGAAATGTGTGTAACACGTGCATCCCGCATGGTGAGTGCTTGAAGCAGGAGACCCGCGATGGGGGCGATATATGGGAGCTTTGCTGCCAAGGAACTCCCCTCCTTGAGAGCTGCGAGCGATGTTTGAATCGCGCTCATCGCAACATCATCATGGGTGCCGATGTGCCAAGCCGGGTCAGAGACGACGGTGATACCATCTAGCCAAAACAATCAGCAAATCGTATCACAGTGGCTCCTAGGTAATACTTACGAGCTGGGGGCTGATCATCACCGGCAGACGTTGCAGGGCGAGACCTACGGATCCTTTGCTTGCGAGAAAACAGTTTGAACGGCATCCTCGACGAACAATCGGTATGTAATGCTGAGATGGAAAGGTATGAGCACCCTTATAGCCAGCTAGTAGAACAGCCCCGGCGCCAAAAAAAAAAGACGAGTACACAGCCAGGCAATAGCTGTTCGCCGGCGGTTTTCCTAGGACACTGCCTCGAAGACGCACCATGTCGGTAGCGTGCGTTGTGCTCTCGCACAACGTTGGTTCTGGGACACCGAACAGCTCTACCTAATGTACTGATGCAGGCCATGATTCATGAGGCTCGGAGACAAGCTCGGAGAGGGATAAAAACAAGGATAAAAATGCGTTGTGACTTTGCACCAATTTGCGCACGCCCTTGTGTGCCTCTGGATTTCCTTCAAACACAAAGTCTTGAACAACATAGCGTGTAGAGACATCTCTACGCCTTGATTTTAGTATTTCAAGCCCATTGTTCTACTACTTTTCACTTTCAAAGTTCGCTTTCTCATCCTGTGTGCTCCCATTTACTGTAGGGAACGTACAAATTAGACAGGTCCTACGTAATCGCTTGGGAGGAACTCACCAACATGTCTGCTAGCACCGTGACGGTGTCTTCAACCATTTCTTGGGCCGCAGGCTGCTCATAGCCGACTCGACACGGTTCACATCGTCATTCGAACTGCGTTCTAAAGTCTAATGAATCAAGTCAATTACAATTTCCCGGCGACTTACGAGGTATTACAAGAAGATATGAGGAATTACAGAACACGTAAATAAATATTGTAGTTAATATCATAGTTTGGACTGCTAACGGTTCTCCGTCGAGAAAGAAATGAGAGTGGTAGAGAAGAGAGTGAAAGGCAGAACGAAAATCGGTATTCAATAGATTAGACCTTGTCGATAGCTGACGTAGCTGAGGTCAGCGTGGCAGCATCGTCTTTCTTCGAAGGAGCAGCAAGATACCGGCGTGCAGTAGCGCTCCTACGAGTGAGGATTGAACGACAAATGAAAATAGAATCGCACAGAGTGATCAGAAACTTACGGCGCGTTGATGATGCTGTCCTTGCCCTGGTAGAGGAGACAGTCGTAAAGGAAGGTTGCGGTGATGCCTCCGGCCATGGGGCCGAGGAGCGTGCACCAGAGCCAGTATTGGCTACGGAAGTTGAAGACTGCAACACGATACATCCATCAGCCGGCCAGCGCTTTCACTTTTCTCAACGCCGCACCTTCTCTGCCGTAACCGACCGTCCAAGTCATCAAGCGAGGTCCGAGGTCACGCGCGGGATTGACCATGTAACCTGTATACGATATCGTCAACATTACGGCAACAAGTCCGCTGGACTTTCGAGTAACCTGTCTGCAACCCGAATGAGGCACCAATTCCCACTACGACGAAGTAAACTGCTATCGAGAGCATCCCAATGGAAACGGGGCCGTTGTTCGGATCTGTGATCGTCCAAACGGTGAGTAAAAGGAGGAACGAGCAGATGAACTGCAGAGAAAATACAGGTCAGATACGGACACTGACGTATAAAGGGCGCCCTGAACGCGGGGCTCACCTCGTCAAAGAAGCAGTTCGCAGCGGTCATGTACGGCGGCTAAACGCAGCACGCGAATGCGTTTATCAGTAATCGGACACTCAATTCTTCCGGGTTAAAACGTACTGGGTATGGGGTAAAGAGTCCCGCAGTGCCGGGTACCGTGCGTATGCCTTTCCCCTCGACCAAGTCAATTGCGTGGAAGTAGTCGGCATATACAATCAGGGCAGCCAAGTACGCGCCCAAGACTTGGCTGAAGATGTACACCGGTACCCTCTTCCACGGGAACCCACGGAACAGCGCCGCACAGACGGTCACCTGCACAGGTTTCGTTCGGCAACGAATGAACGCGGTCAGCACAAAAAAACGTTGTTCCCGCAGATAAGTCACGACGGTAAATGACGTACGACGGGGTTGATGTGTCCACCAGATACGCCGGCTGAGATCCACACGCCGAGTGCTGCGCCTGTGACAAACGGTCATCAAATCAACAACGACAGTCGGAGCAGCTGGAACAGGACGCGACTCACCTATGCCCCAGGCAGTGTTGACTGACAACCAGTCGCCGGTTGGGGAGGGGACCACCTTTGGGTTGCTGCCTAGTGTGGCCTGACAGACCACACCATCTCCGAACAGGACGAGGATCATCACGCCCAACATCTCGGCTGCTGGCGCGCGAATATAATCCCTGGCGTAACAACGGACACTCGGTCAGTCAATCGGTCGATGGGGTGATTGGTGGGTGACCGCATCGTACCGAATACGTGCCCAGCTATTAGGAAAGCGGGTATAGTAGTCTTGCATTGATCCATACTTCTTCCCCACAAGCTCATCGTGAGATGGCATAGCTGGATAGAGGAATTTACAGTGAGGCGCTGAGTTGCAAGAGGGTGAATTATGTTTACAGGACAAATGAATAGAGGATGTCAAGCACGGAGTCGGATGAAACAGATGGAGAGGATGGGCACCCTTCTTATAACCGAGAAACCCCCACCCCGCACCGAATGTCCTCTCCCCCGGATGCCGATTTTGCAAAGAAGACGGGGCTATACAAAGGTCGGAACGTACCAAATAACCTGAAACTCCTCCTCGCCTGCTAAAAGCTGATAGGACAAAATGGCATGGAATAATATGACGTGTACTGACATCTACAGGCACCTCGTGCATCATATGGTCCGAGAGTTTCGGAGGAGCATGACTGAGCACCCTCACAGAAGATACGAAGAATAGTTAGGCAGGATCGCGTCCGAGCTTATTACGTCTTTAACACTTGTTTGCGTGAGTGCGTGTGCGTGTGGGGACGAGTTAGTCGTCAGACTTGCAAGTTTGCGAGAACTTGTGACCCGACCCGACCCTCGTTTTTGGAAACTCCGTTTAAATTTAGTCCGTCTGTCAATGTCAACCAACCGGAATTTTCTCAGTGTGTCGACAGGGTTCACCATCCGTCTTCGCGCCCTATTTGGAGTTTATGCTGGGGCTTCGAACGTCGATGAGGCAGTGTTCGAACAGAAAGTGCCCGAGCGCGATTACTCACTCACACATGTGTGCACATGCACGAAAGATAGTCGTAATATTGGAGCTTGAGTGAGTCTGCGGCATATCGTAACGCGGCGGCACTGGCTTGGCCGTCAGCTTGGGCCCGGCGCGGACCCTGCCGCCGCGGAGCAGACTCGTCTCCGTAATTCTCCGGGACAGCCCGACGACATCTTCGCTGGGCGGAGATGGGGCTGGCGGACACGCCTTACGTGTGGCGCTGACTCGCGCTTGGCACCATCCCCCCCCCTGGCCACGTAGGCCACTTGATTTGCGAGCTTGCTTCAAAGTGACATGCAGGACACTGGACTTAGTAAGAGAACACACGCGACGTCAAGTCTGTAGTAATGTTCCGAGTTCATCTCGCAGTAGGTGCAGCGTTAGATCGAGCGCGGTGCAGATGGTCGAAAAAAGAGCCACAGCCAATGTTGCTGAGTGATAAGTTCGATATCGGCGTGCCACCTCTCAGAAATTTTTCTTGGGGGAGGAGGGGGGTTGGCGCTACACGAGGGATGTTGGAGCCCGCCCAATCAGCAGGCTGGCCAATCAGTAGCTGGCCAATCAATAACGCGCCCAATCAGTATGCTGTCCAATTAAACGCGTACTATACACTCACGCAGACGATTGGCCAAGAGCAACTTAGGTGTGTGTCGAGGGGGCCAAATCTGGACAACTAACTTACTCGGAAAACCTGAAGGAGATGCATTCCTGTCATTGGTCAGAAATCCGAACGAGGGAGACCCACTGGAAAGCCCAAAAGTCCGAAGTACGTCACAGGATGCACTGGCATGCAGGTGGCCTTTGCGAGGACTAACAATGACAGGTTGGAGGCATAGAATATGAAATAATGCAGAAACCAAACCGAATTCCAGTTGCTGGGCTGCTACAAATCGCCATGAACATAAGGCGCACTTTCCATTTTGGATGCGGGACTGTCTGTGGAGAAACGACAACTGCCGCGAACACAGGCTACTGTACGTTAATCAAGGTCTAGGCGCGTCCACAGCGAGAAGGTGAGAATGGGAATGGTGATGTGAGTAACAGCTCGGTCATTTCAACGACAATAGACATTTGATAGATATTCTGGAATTTCTGGGAAATTGAGTTGGTTCGTCGAGAACCGGGAAGAGCATACAGTTTGCCTTAAAGTGCCTTCTCGTCGCCTCTTCAATATCCTTGCCTAGAGTCGACTTCGCGATCAGACCAGCACAGAGGTAGGAGCAGCTTCCAGACAAACTTCTGCACCATCGCCAGTTTTGAAATTCCGACGTGAGTCTCCGTTACTGGTTGACCAATCAGGACTCGTCAGTGCAGCGGTAAGCGAAATACTACTGTGGTCGACTTTTTCCTACCCGAGCTCCCATTAGTTGCTAATTATAAGACACTATCAAAAGAACAAAATGTGATGCGGCAATATCATTCTGGCATCAGAGACCTCATCAAGGTGATGGTGGTGACACGCGCTCCGTGTTGCAAGCACTGCAGGGGTGCATCATTTTCTTGATAGGCATCCTCAAGTTGCACGCTGATGGTAAGGGAGGAGACGCTTGACGGTATTCTAGCCACAACAAGCGAAAACGGGGGTAAAAACTCGGGCAATATTTCTTTCCTTACTCCTCCATCCAAGTTCTGACGTGTCGTGGCATTCGCACTCGCGCTCGCCCCAAGCTTGAAGTCGATGTCGTTGTTACTAGATAAGCACTGACACTGGCAGCTCGCGTGGCACTCTGATTGAAGCGTCGTTCATGCTTCAAATTGCGGTACGGCAGTGCGGCACATGGTGATTCTCGCGACCCGGCCTCAAGCCCACTGGTACAACCCCCGGGCCCGCGGGGAATACATTCTAGATCGCGGCCAGCAATGTCGGGAGGTGCAGATGACTTCTTTTGCCGCCGGCGCACGGTGGCGGTGGCTGGAACCCTGGGACACCGCGGAACTCCTCATCTTCATCTCGCAGTCGCAGTTGATAATAACGCATGACTCCCATCGTATTGAACAGTTTCAAATTACTGTATATATCCGTTATCCATATCTGTGCCGGCCGAGGCTTAATCAGAAGAAGTGCGGCCTTGCGGGGAACCGGCAGGACTCGGAGTTGGTTAGTAAGAACTTGAGCTCGGAGCGTACATCCCTTCGCACCAGCCGATTGTGTTCTCTGCGTCATATCTTGAGTGCGTCCCTACCTCGCTCTCATTGATGCAGTGAGCTTTTTTTTGTTTCACTCTGCGCGTTCATGTACCGTTTTGATAATGTCTTACTATGATTAGCACAAGGGTCTAACTGTTGTATACGCGATTAAGCGCCTACAGCAGGTGAGTGTCGCAATTGTGTTGCACCACCCGCTGATCGGCCACAGTATAGTGATTGCTAGCCCTTGGTGACCGGAGGCTAGGTAAGCTGCCTTTGCGCAGCCCAAGTCACGCTAGCGTGTGGCACCGCCATACAGAGGTCGGGAAATAAGAAACATATATATGAGCATCACCGCAGCAATGCCGGATGGGTCGTTCCGACGACGCCTAGATGAGCCACGGAACTCGCAGGAAGCCTGCTTTCCAAAATACTTAAAAAGTGCAGGGAGAGTGTAGCCCAAGGTAGCACTTATCCCGCGTCGAAAAAACGCCTCCCGATGTCTCGCGTTTCCAAGTCGTCGTCCTCTTCCTCAACGTCTCGTCGTGGCCTCTTGATCAAAATGTTCCGCAAGTCCAAATCAACTCACCCTTATTCCTACCTCAGCACCTCAAGGCGTGACTCCGGTACGTGTCGTCCTTGTGAGCCCGCTACTGGTATAAGCGCTTCGAACGAACCGACCCCAAATCCAGACAGTACGACCCTTCCAAGTCAAGGCTCCCTAAAGAAGGACGGGCAGAGTGATCCTCACGCTGTTTTTGGCGCTCTTTCCTCCAAGTACGGTTGGGGCGGCGTGTACATTCCCGTCCTTCCTTCGGAGCCGGCGGCCACTGGAAAATCGACGAAAATCGCGGGAAAACATGCAGTAGCACAGCAAGACGTTGCCGCGCCGACTCCCCCCTACCGCGGCCATTCCTCACCAGCCTTCCGACGGCAATTGTCCCAGGCTCGGCGTGAGCAAGCAGTCGTTGACCTCTCATCGAGGTACGGCAATGCAAGAGCCCTCGCGATATCCCCCCTGCTCTTAAGTACCTGTTTTTGACGACCACGCGATCGGTCGGCAAGCGTGACAAAGGCCAATTCTCGTTCTTGCGACACAACAGGATTTTTAAAAAAGGTTGGAGGAAGTATCTAAATAGTGCTAGACACTGTATATCTAGGTTTGTAGCAATTGGATAAGGAATAAGCAAGAAATCCGAAGTGTCCGAACAGGGGGTAAGGAGTACAAATGTTCAGGTTTGTTTGTTTGTCATATTGTACACTCTCTTCTACATCCTGGCAGTTCTCAGGCGACACGCTAGATCATCAAAAGATTAGAAGGCGACTTTCCCAAAGTCGCTTCTAGACTGACCTGAGATTTCCAAGTATCCCTCGGAAGCTGTATGGCCACACACAACCCAACACACGCGAGGGAAAGCAAAACCACGTACGCAAACTGTCCGCCCAAGATATTGCTCTGCAGGGAGAAGGCGAAGAGCGATGCGGCGGCGGCCGGTCCCACCGCACGCAGGGTCGAGACAACCGTCTGCGCAAGACCGTTCATAGCGCCAAGGGATCGCTTGTTCGGCGCGGCGGAAGAAACAAACATGAACACCGAGCCTGACGAGATCCGCGCAAAAAACGGACCACCGTCAATGTCGGTCCACAGTCAGGACTACGGAGCGACTTACTGAACCCCATGTCGGAGATGGACATTGATATGAGCTGCAGCACGATGAGCGGCCACACGACGGTCGCGGTTGCGGTGCTGCACGCCAGCATGTTCTCGAACGGGAACAGGGCGTAGAGCAAGCCGAATGCAATTGGGGTGGCGACGACGATGCGCCCGGGGCCGAAATGGGCGGCGAAGCGCGGGAAGAACGCGAATTGGAAAATGGCGCTCACGCAGCCGTACGCGGACATCCACAGACCGATGGATGCTGGGGTCAAGCCGAGTCCGCCGAGCTCGATCGCCGTTGACCAGACGAGCGGTATGAGCGCTGATGCTGCAATTTCGAGCAAGGCGAGGGTTCCGTAGTTTCCAATTGAAATCACGACTGGTCTTGTCAGCAGCGAGCGTAGTGGCAGCGGCTGCTCGGCATGCTCTTCATGTCGTTGTGGGCTTGTTCTCTCTTGAGATCTGCCATTCGTCGAAGACTTGCGACCTAGTGTCTTGATAACTAATCAGTCTCGATGTCCTCAAAGCAGCGGTGAGCTTACTTCTTCGAAGAATGTCGCGGCGATGGCGAACTGAATGAGGGAAAAGGAGGCTACGACCAGACATGGGAGGAAATATGGGTATTCGGTCCAGAAGGGCTGTGGGAAGTAATCTGGCCAGCGATCTTGTGGTCGCGATAAGAAGCCGCCAACAAAAGACCTGAGGCATATGAGCAAGAGAAGAGGTGAACAATCAACAAGCCGAACCCTATGACCTGGCCGACTACGAAGACAAGTGGCAGGAAGGAGAATGCCCGGGCAACGTTGGAATCATCAGCAAGTTCGGCCAGCACACTCTTCGAAACGCCAACATTCCCATTGAGCGCGCCGCTCAAGAAGCGGCTGCGATGAGGCCGCGGCACAAGTCACGTTAGCAAGGGAATACTTCAGAGTCTCACCGGAGATGTACCAAAGAGCCAGGCTCCAGAAGGAGCGCGAGAGCCCGAACATGATGATCGAGACGACTGTCCCGAGAAGGCCGGACAGAAGGATAGGCTTGCGCCCGACATGGTCAGAAAGACGGTTCCAATGGAGTACGGTGGCCGCTTCGGCGGCGAAATATACAGACGTCTGTTATGCACTTAGGTGATGTCGAAGGAAGGAGAAATGAGAAATGAGACGGACCGTAATTCCTGTATAATAGCCCACCCTGCGTTGATCGCCACCGACAATCGGAAGTTCGTTCATCATCTGTAGATAAGTGATTAGCGGCAAACAACATGATATAAGATCATAGAAGCGTGCCTGGTTGATGTAGGGTGTGATGGACGTCAACGTCATGTTGTCCGCGAGGCGGACTGAAAGGAAAATGAGAATTTGGAGGGTAGGGAGTCGAGTCCGTTTTGGTGGTGCATCTGAGTCGACTTGGGAAAGAAGGGTCGTTTGCTCGTTCACCAGCTCATCTTGAACGTTCGAAGCCATATCTAAGTTGCTGTCAGGCACACTCCTCGGCGGTTCCACTCAACCTCCGAGTCGACTCGATCACATGCCCGCAACTCAATCTCAGATTCACTATGACGAACACGGCTTTGAATTCCAACAACTCTTCGCTTTCGACTTGATATGAGGCGATCGGCTCCTTGGTTCGGATACATCTCCGAGATCACCATTGGTGCTTCGGTTTCTTGGAATCTGTCCGGCCTTTCGACACCGCAGGATTTCGGCATCGGAGTATCTGTCTAAAACTTGAACCAGCTGTCAAGCATTAGCGGATTTCGTTGCCCCAATCATGATATACGCCTGGATATATACCCTCTCCTTTAGTTGTCAGAAATGTCGCATGCGTCCAGTCTGGTCCCCAAAGGTCGGCTATTGAAGCGTCGAATACTAGTAAGGCAGCTCTCTAAGTGAGGTCTCCGCACCTCGCTCGATCAGTTCCCAAGTGTCGATGAGCAGTAGAGGGAAAAGGTGAAGTCGAATCCTGTTCAAGGCCGTGATCTCATGAGGACTACGTTCAGACGTTCCCCTGTACCGATTTTTCACTCAATTCTTGCGTGCTTCGCATTTTCAGGCCTCGGAGGGAGACCGATGGAACCACGCTGTTGCCCCGCCGACGCCGTGCTTTTGGCCACTATCTATTCGTCATGACGCTAGCTACCCGCACTCATTAGTACAGGCCTAGTCTACTACTAGATGACGCTAGTTGCATACCGTGTTGCTCCAAGATATTGATATTTCCAAGAGCCAGTCAGCAAAGGAGTGAACCTCAAGGACTTGGTGAGCTTCATTTGGTGCAATATTTCGCCTAAATGGGATCGATATTCGAGACCGCCGAAAGCCCTGATCGAGAATTAATAGGGCTTCAAGTTAGCTGGACTGATTTACCGTGTTTGGCTTCAAGTCCATAATCTCAGGTCGGTATTTACACAATGCATTGGCAGCATGACGATGAAGAGTCAGCGCCGTCGAGATGAATGTCGGTCGTACAAATCCACGACTATCTCGCTCGGATTGTGAACACGCAACCCAGTACGGCATTCTACTTATTCTCATCACACAAAATTCTACCTGCGACTGCAATCTCTCCTGTCCAGCGCCGGGAGGCTTACCTCCAACATCTTTCAATGTATAAGTGAACCCCGTGGTTTCCTCAGAGACTCCGCAATTCCCAGGAACGTCTGCGCTAGTTGAACCTGAGACAATTTTAGCATCCTTTTTTCGTTGTCCTCGTGCAATATGTCTGGGGCACTCACTGTATCAAGAGCGACAGTGAAAGAGGAAGGAATACTCGTTGTCGCGGGTCCACGACCGCGGGGAGCATTATTCTGGATCTCTAGCGCGAGTTGAGCCATCCTGCGGAGCGACGAAGACGAAGAATCTGGGCCGAAGGATACGGAGTGAAAAGATAGCGGTTTCCTGCGAACCGGTGAGCCGTCCACCAGGCATAGGAACATAAGGAAAATAACGACTCACCCGAGTTGAACGGCAGAGCGACAGACATCTTGGACTGAAGCGTCAGAAACCGAACATTCACCATCAGAAAGGAATATCATGACAGGAGTCCTGGTTAAGGGTTAAAACTAGTAGCTTCACAAGACGCTGAGGGCTGGAACACGTTGCGAACCTTTCGGTGCTCCAGTGCTGCGTCATGACTGTCTGGCCAGCTCGGAGAGCTTCCGCAAAATTCGTGCCACCGGAAGCTTGGTGTCCGAGCACGATAGTTAAGAGTTGATCCGAGGAGCTTGCGAAGTCATTGGCGAGGATACTCGCAGCGCGTTCATTGAAAAGGACGATGCTATAAGCATCACGCCGTGCACCAACGGTCTGTTGGCCCGCAGTGACAGCGGCGTGGCGTGCAGACCAAAAACTATACAAAGCTGAGTAGACTGCGCCGAGTCTGTTATTGGCGCTCCGCATGATTTGGTTTGTTGCGGGTGCATTGGCCAGAGGACGGCGGTCATTGCAAGACATAGAACTAGATCTGGAAGCCGAGTAAGAGATGTAGAACATATTGACCCACATACGCTGGGACCTGACCTATCTATGACGAATATCCTGCAGTTCCCCCAGATGTTAGCACTCTCGGTAGTGAAACGGGAAAGGGCTTACACGTGGAACGCTTGCTGCATTACAACAGGATTCCTGCATTCGAAAAGGTGCCCGTCATTGGACGTATAACCAAGGCCATTCACGGGATCATTCGGATTTCTGGGAGGATGAAACAATGGCAGTGTACAATAAGACGGCTGTCCGGAGCCAGCAGCTGCCGCCGCCGAATGTTCTTGCCCTGTATAAATTCAATCCCGGGTCACGAAATGGTAGCAGTCTATCAGCCTGATCACATGCCTGGGCACATGGCATCGCTGCAGAGAGGGATTCTGTCAGCATCTGTGTCGAAGATGAAGATATAGACAAACCATTTTGTAAAGTTCGTCTGTTCGTTGCGAGCATATGGGTCTGGGCACCAGTCTCGGTAAATACTCCAGCAGAGGAAACGAGTAAATATAACCTTTGAAGCCTGGGAGAAGTGTCAGGCAACGGGGTAAGTACGAAGGGGGAAGCGCGACGCACCCATTCTACGCCAGGAGAGACCATGAGTGATCGAATCCTTCGGTCTGCCCGGATCTGGAAATATTCTTGCGCTCAAATGCTGTACTTCTGCACCATCGCAAGTGCCATCCTCTCCAGCGCGACAGTAATCGACATGGACGTGTCTTCCCAGAGATGAACAGACAAGATTGCACATCATTGGTGCTCCCTCGTCATTTGAGGAATACTTGCGACCTCCCAGCTCGAGAGTTGTCCCGTCAGGGCCGTCGACGGCCCAACGGGTCTGCGTCATTGATCCATGACTGGTCTCGTGCTCCCGCTGCTGATGACCTAATACCGATCAACAAGCCGCATTAGCACTCGTTTTAAATCACGCATGAGTTGGTTTCTCACCGAGAGGCAAGGTGCAGAAATAGTTACAGTTCTCGCAGCTATATCGATTGAGCCTCCTTTTCGAGGGAAAGATGGAAGGTCATACCGAATCTCGCAAAAGTGGAACGGATCCTTTTCCTTGCTATGAATGTGGGCGCCCTCGTGCGATGTTTGTCCGGGAGGAATAGTCTTAACGCATTGCAGTCGCTTTGCCACTGGTTCAAGAAAGGCACGTCGTCACACAGCACGTCTCAATATGAATAACCAAACAGACCTTGCGTGTACTGGGTGACAAGTAACAGGAACTTAGCGATGATCTACGGAGATTACTAGCGCCGAAATCACCTTGGTGTATTGATATGTCTCATGTCTCCCGGTGAAGGTGGCCTCGACGGACTGGGGTGATGTGTCGATTTGACAAGTTCCCGGCGCAGAGCAGAGAGCGGAACACGAATGTGCCTCTCTGGTCGAAGAGTAGTTCAGTTCTTATCCCTACGTGGAGTAAATGAACACGAACCCGCATAAGTGGTGCGCACGTGGGTCGACCCCATGAAGGTGTGGTTTATCACACAGCCGTTTGCAGAGTTCGCAAGCCGCTGGGCAGAGCCTCGTATCACATGAATGAGTCTCGTGGTCTTGGTCACTGCAGAAAAATGCGGTTCGCACGACGGGTAGCGGAGGGGATGTAGGACAAATGTACCTAGGAATAGTACAACGTTCCGGACAGGAGTATGTCTTCCCTCCCGGTAATTTTATCTCGCTGAGGGCACACGGCTGCGGTTCCCAAGAACGTGAAGGCGGGTCTACAGTAATGGGAGTAAAATCGTACCTTGCCACACATATGTACGAGCGCAGAGCAGACGTGCTCGTCTTCAGAATGCCCTAAAACCTGGGGACACATAGATTCCCATCGTTCCAGAAAGCGGTGACTTTGGCTCACCTTCGTACATTCCTCCAAACAGCCTCGCTTTCCCAATAGCTTGCAAGGTTCGCCGCATAGATGGGCATTGACGACACAGCTGTGCGCTGATGAAAAAAGGGCCATGTGTCCGTAAATCGGTTCACGTACATGTGCTTGCCCGGGTGCCCGGCACTACATCCTTTTTAAGTGGGGGGTGACGAGAAGAGATAGAAAAACGTACGATGTACCGCAGAGCTTGAGATCGTCTTCGCAGAACTCACAATTATGAGCACACTGGTGATCTGTCCCACAGCTGTGGTCGCCCTCGTGTAGCAGACCGCGAACGCAGAAAAGATGACACGATGCGCATTGAGCCCTGCAGAGCTGGACATTTGTCTTCATTTGGATGACCATGTTGTCAAATCTTCTGCGTAGGTCATCTATGGCGGCAGGGCCTCCTTGAAACCTCTCTAAATTTAAATCCAACCATAGTTGGACATGATTGATACGCAGGTCAGCCAAATCTTGGAGATACGATGCGAGCCCCGCAATCCACTCGGCGTCGGGTATGGATTGACGTGGAGTACTGGGGCCCCAAGACTCGAGTAAAGCCGCAAGATGCCTCTCGATTTCGGCCGGGGAAATTTGCTCGCGGTTTGAGACGACAAAGCGGACCGCTGTATCATCGCTTTCTACGGTAAGGTCAGTGTCAAAGTTCTATGGCTGTACGTCAGATCTCTCATTACACGATTCGGACGATAAGTGACCTTCAGAGGTTCAAGGTCAGGCTCAATCTCGGAATAACCTGTAGCCAGAGCGATAGGAAGGAGTGCGGAGAGTGACTTAGCACGATGTTCTGCCATGGTTTCTGTTGAGAGGGTAAGCTAAATATGGAAATCAAGAAGTTGTGCTACGTACGGGAGAGCGCGCCCCAGTCATTGGCCTGAAACCGGCGTCAAATGCCTTTGGTATTGATAAGGAAAGAAAACGCATACTTTGAGTTTTGCCATGAGTGTCTTGATCGTATGAAGGAATTCTCCCGCAGTTGAGTGCGAGATCTTTTGTAGGTCGAGACGCCTTTTGAGTGTTGCGAACAACTTGTAGAATTCTTTTGATTCGATCACAGGCCACGGTATGATCTCCAATTTACCACCATGCAGACGTGAGATGAAATTGGCATCTTGCTCTTGTTGCACGATCTTCTGAAACTTCGTAGAAAACCTATATATCGCGCTCGAGATCAAGCTCGTACGGCAGTTGTAGAAGCTCACTCTCGGGTAATCTCCATCTTGTCTGGTTCCACAACGTCCTACAAGTGAGGTCGCATGAGACGCCGCTGCGACGTGCCATCTGGGCACTCACCTTGATGATTATGACGAGCGTAGATTGGAAGAGTGTGGGATTTGCAGCCGGGTCTAAAACGGATGCGCTTGACTGGAACGATTGGAAGAGACCGCTTATATCTCTACTGAAAGCGAAGTTATTGCGGAAAAGAACCTACGGAACCTCAGAGAGCTATCCTCTATTCGATGACGGTCAACACACCAGATTAGATATCGCGGTGTTGAATAGGACGAGAAGCATATCTTCCTGAGAAGATCTTTCCACACTGTCAACACCTAAGATTTTAGTCTAAGCATCAGTCCGGATGGGCTAGAAGCGGTGGTCCAACCTTCGAAGTCGAGTGCGACGATGAGTGCGTCATCGGTTGGTGTCACGGACATCCATACGCCCTCTGAATACGTCAGTCCAGACCAGCATTACATATGGAGAGACAATACCCGTCGTCCGCATGGCGCTCCCGGCAAATGACGTATCTACAAGATGGTTCAACGAGAAGCTCTTTCCCACGGACTGTTGGCCCATCGATGACACGACCCTTACGGGCTATGTAAAATGAATTTAATGTTGTCTAATGGGGTAAAAGGTCACTGGGTGCTGTACCTTCGATGCCATATATGACTTGAAGATTGATTCGTACCACCCGAACGATAGTTTGTCCACAATCTTGTTGACCTCGGCACCAAGTAGAGACCGCTCCAATTCTGCGGAGAGAACACCGTCCGCCAAGGGAACAAATCGGTTCTCGCGACAAACGGCGATGTGAATAGGAATGAGGCAGAGGAGATCGACGAGCCACTCCCCGACACAGTAGCGGGACACATTCCAGTTCGATTCTTGAATCACCTTACTCCGGAATAATGAGTCCGCGGCAGATACTTCGATGCGTCGTAGTTCATTTCCAGTAGGCTTCCTGGTTGCCTTTTCGAATCTACGAATGAGATCGGAGAAATAGGAGGAAAACGGCCGCGTGTGATCCTCTGTAATAAATGTCAGGCTCTTTTGACGCCGTTCGCTCGACGATGTGATTGTTTGGCGACCAACGGCGGCAACTATTGGGAAACGAGTCCAAACCTCAGCGTGACAGTCGAGCAGGCAATTGTTGAAGGTCTGACGCGCGTCGTCATTGGAGGAATTTCTGCTGCCCTTCTCCTTAAACAAGAACTCTGTAACCTTTCTTGTGATATCGACGGCAATTGACTTCACACGTTGCGCATCAACGTCGAGGCCCATGAGAAAAATGTTTCCTCGACTGCCCATCGACGTCAAGACTGCTCCTTCGAGTGGAAACTCCGGAACTTCCAGGGGAATTCCACTAGTAGAGCCGAACGTCTCCCAATGATATGCAGTGAGGTATGGTCCCGAGTCCTGGGTCTGAAGAACGAGGAGACATGATCCATCCGGAGACGAGTATATGGCGCTGGGGAAAGATTGGAGTTGTATTGAGGCCGGTCTACATTACCGAGAATCAGAAAGCGAGGAACGATCCATTATGAACAAATAGACGGAAAGGAAACGATGCGCACCTGAATTGCAGAGTGATGAAAGAGAATACCCGGACCTGAGCGCTGGAGTCTAGCAAGGCCACCTCATCGTTTCCACACACGAACGATACTTGCACAATTGATATGTCCGGTTGGCTGTACCACGAACTGAGATTAATGGCACTCCCTTGTCCTTGAAGCGTCTTAAAGGTTTCATCGAATACGAACGCGTGAAGCTGCAACTTATTAATAATCGCAAGTCAGAACAGCAGCCTTCGGGTTATTAGATCGACATCGCACTACCTTTACGGAAGAGCAAACAACCAACATTCGTCTCGCTTCGTCGAAAGAAAACAAGGCATCCGAGTCCCCTCCAAGTCCCAACTTATCACGGTTCAGAGTTTTTAGAGGGTTTCCCCGTACGACCGCGTCCATCGCCGCTGGGCGTGCGAGGTAGATAGAGAACCTTTCTCGATCGACGAGAACAAGGAGGAACCTTTCGTTCTCAAGAAGGTAATGGAAGCTGAAAAGGGGTGATAACGTGAGGGATAAGTGACACCATAAAGCATGACTCGTACGCGATATCCAAGCCAATTGGTATGTAAAACCGAGATGAGAGCTTGGTATTTACAGTGGGACACGGTATGTGCTTGCGATTTGACGCCATGTTGTGCTTGTCTTCGCTTGATAGATCCATGAAGTGGACCCAGAACTCGAGCTTCGGTTCTTCGGGTGCCTCTCTGCGACCAGAAACTTTGTACTCTTACAGTCCCGAGTTGCGTCAGCTTGCGGGATCACAAACCCATAGCAGTCAAATGTACGCACCCGTAGACCAATAATATTCTCTTCCAGAACGTTCAACGCTGTCGAGGCGCAAAACGCTACATGCGATCAGCCGATAGTCCAGCGACCCGAGATGCCCAAACTTACGAATCTTTTCGTCCTGCTGACTTAGCATTGAGATCTCGAATGAACTTGACTAGCGCGTCGCTCAGCGCTCTCGCCTCCTTCGTCTGGACCTCCTTCTGTATCTCCTTTTTGCAGCTATCCTGCTGCATTTGCAACACGGCATGAGTCATCGTATTTACCGTAGCGTCAATCGAGGACGAGAGGGAGGTATGTGCAAGCGTTTCTGCTTCCTGGATCGTAGGCTGCAGGTCCTCTATTTCTATACTCTTCAGTCCGAGCAGAAATTCCGAGTCGGAGAGTGTTTTTGCGATCTTCTTCATTTCATTTTTCAACGCTTCTTCCTCCGACTCCGTGCTGCTTTGTCCGCCGGAAAGAGCTTTATAAACACGCCAGCCCATCGCTATTATGCCAGATTCTTTCTTCTTGTCGGAATTGGGGAGCATTTTCTGTGCTTCGTGGAGATTACCTTCGGACAGGAGAGCCCGAATGAGCTCGGTACGCTTTTCGGGGTCCGGGTCCTGATTCTTCCCAAGGAGGTGTCGCACGAGCAACAGACGCTCCTTCAAGAACTTGAAGTCAGACCCTTTCACGCTGTCGAACTTCTTCTCGAGATGTCTCTGGTAGATAGCGCCGAAACCAGCGTAGACAAGACGGAGATCGTCGACCCGTACATGGTCTAGGAAGGGGGTGAGTCAAGCGCGTATCACGTCCGGGATCTCCTACCTGTAGCCTCCTGGGCGATGTCAGAATTATCGTCATGTCGCACGCGAGACGCAAGGGATTCACGTCCTATCGATCTGTGGCAAAGCGAACGCTTCAGCCCACTATGCTCCCAGTACCGTGAAAAAAGAATTACGGATAGAGCTTCATCACGTCGTCAACAACCGACTCACGAAGAGCGCGCCGTAGAGAACCCTCTCTACTGAGAAGATCTTGACATGCTGCTTCGGATCTCTCCGCGGCTTCCTTCTTGAACTTTTCACATACACCCTTCTTCGCGGTCTTCCACGTGGCGCATTGTTCGGGAAATATCCTCGAGAAGGCCAAATCAACCAAGATCTCGATGGCCTTCTCATCTAGGGTCTCTGACAAAACCACGGCGTTTTCATTCCTGTCAAAGAGGTAAATGTGATGCTTCACGGAAATTTTATGTCCCTACAGCAGCTGGGTTAGGTACACCCTGGTGAGCGGGCGTTGACCCAAAGTATTGGATTGCATTTGACGCTGAACATAAGTAGCCGTCAAGAACCCCTGGGCAGCTTCTCCACGCAAAAGTCGAGGAACAAATATTGACGGGTCAATCAGACACTCATCAGGTGCAACATAACCCAATATATGACGCGAAATCATCTTTGATGGGTCAGAAATGGACGCGAACACAATGGGAGGATGTGTACCTGAAAACCGGAGCGCGACACCGCACCTTCTTCTTGTTCGTTCGTCTTTTCCACCCCAAAAATGAACAGCCTGTCAGACTCGCCGACGTCCACGTCGACAGATTCGGTATCACTGTCTTCGTCATGCCAGACTATAGACGCAGATTGCTCAGCAGATAGGAGTGCGACGACTTGATCGCATATCTTCGTGAGATATCTATTCAAAAGTGTGAAAAATCAAATGAGAACTGGACCGTCTGCAGCTGCTCACCGCATAAACGTAACTCGGTTGCGGCGAACTGAAGAAGCTGCTGAATCATTCCAAGTGGAATCCTCGGGCCAGTATATAACATAATGACGTTCATCGACGGAAACTGTGGGCGAAGTTGTCACGACATATAGACCAGATGACAGAGCGGGCTTATTGCCACCGATCTCAGTTGGCTGGAGTAAAAGACGGGCACTAGTCACGTGATGGTTAACGGAAGACTTCCATCCGATCGCGAGTTAACACTGGAACCACTCACATATCGTCGTCCACGACGCCGATGGATCGCAGCATGCGTACAATCTCGTATTTGGATCCATACACGCCGAGTGGCTTGATCATGAGTCGGTCTAGTGTTCTGAAGTCAACTTTCGTGATAGATGCGTATGATCCAGGACACATCGTGTTGACGAAGCGTTCAAGGGATTCTCCTGCGATGATGACCTTATCGACTATGATACAGGATTGTCAATAGACACCACATCTTAAGAGGGCTCCTTACCGTAGCCGTTACTCCCAGACTCGTTAATGAGGTCCAGGAGACGGTACATGCCTTTGACTGCCTTAGCCAAGTCCAGAGGCAGCGGCTGAGTATTTGCGTTCTTTTGTGTAGTCTTCCCGTCAGCGGGAACTTTGTCCTTGGTCTGTCCATTTCCACCAGACTGGCCTGGAACGACCAAGAGTGACTAAGGCGCCTTTTTGCACGAGATCCTCACCCAATTACCTCTTTTATGATTTCCATCCCGCGTCCCCGAGTCCGGATCAGGTTGGGTGCGAGAAGCATCATTCCGTATATCTATGTCACCTGTAACATGGCGAGGTCAATAGCTTGTCTGTAGTACAGTGTATTCAACTACCATCAGGTGTCGGCGTTTTCACGTCTATCTAGTTGAGGATATGGAAAGGATGGACCATAGAAATGAGACCCACCTGACTTATCGATGTCCATGGCTGGGGACTGGTCTGGGAATAGATTAGGTGGAGCGTAAGAAGTACCCGAATCCATGTCTGGAGGGGTGGTGCAAAACGTAGGGATGGCGGACACTGCTGTTTTAAAGGGACAGCTCGACCTCAGTTCCATTCCCTGTCACGATCGAGTTCTATTGGAATGGGAAATACCAAGCTGCATTCCACTAGCATTTCGAAATTAGATGAATCACCAGTCATGACGAGAGGTTACGCTTAGGAAACTAATTGCTGCGGGGAACGTCGCGGCATATAACTGCATACTACTTTTGGGATGCGCAACAGAAAGAGATGCCACGAGCAAGACGTGCTGCTGCGGAGACCAGCCTCATGGTAACGGACGTTGTTCCGTCGTGGATCAATATCAGTAGTAGCGTTGGAAAAAAGGTCAATCGGGAAATACTGTGAGTTTTTGAATGACCCCGCAGCAGCGTGGTATGTCAAGACAGACCAAAGAAGAAGCAGAAGTGATCAGGAGGTCACGCGGCGACTGCGAACCGCACATACCGGCCATTCATACAGAGACCGGTATGGTGCAGCACAAGCACGCGTAAAGGAATACTTGTAGCCAGTTACACCCCCAGCTTCCATCCTTGTTGCGAGACTCGACGGGACTGCCAGTTCCCGTGAGCAAAGAGAGGACAACTTCGATCCGATAATTTAATGTCCGACCCAACACCCCCCAACACTCGCCCTCTCCACTTGGTCCTCTCTCACTGCACGCTCAACCCAGGTTTTCCTATGCTGCTACACTGCAATGGAACCGACGTCCGTTCTCTGAAATGGCTCCAGCCGACCGGTTTTTGTCTTGGGTACATGCTCTGGAATATCAATGTATTCAAAAAAGACATATCTTGAGCATGGCACACTTCTTGTGTGACTTCAGGACTTCAGAAGGCTCTATCTTTCACAGCGTATAGAGATGACACAGACTCGGAATTTGTCATTTCGCCAAAGCACAGGTCGATGCAACAATGATGGATCCGGGGGCAGGAGGTTGTGGGGTCGCAGCAACGAATTGTAAGTTTTTTGACTGGAAGGAGCAATGCGGCTCTTCTACGGGCCGTGTTGGCAAGTGTACGGAAAATCCTCCTATCCACAGATACGTAGCCCTCAGAGTCCCATTACTCCTTTGAGCGGGTTCAAGTTCACACGCAGTCACAGTGGGAGCAACGGGTGGGAGAAAATTGTGACCTAGACCCGCTCAAGGAGGATAACGAGCGCTGCCGGAGTTTGCGCTCTGGTGTTCATAAATACTGAACACACTACATATTCAATTTAGAACACACATAGTGAATGAAAAACATCACACGCCTATCCTTCTACTCATCGCTGCCGAAGGAATGTCAGGATATCACGGAGAAGTGCCACCTCAGCCATTGCCATGGAATAGATGTTCCAGCTCAGGTCTCAGTTTGCGTCGGCTTACGAGTTGGTCGTAGCGTGAGGTTCGTTCAGCTGCATCACCGTAAAGCGAGTCATTCTGCGTCCGGACTTTCTCAATCTCTTGCCAGATCTCAGATGTAACGACTTAACAACATACTGGACGAGTGTATCAATTATTACACTTCCAAAGCCACCCATAGACTACGGTTCTGATGCTTCCAGGTGTCCCTCGGAAGTTGTGTGGCCAAACATAGCGCGACACACACGATGGAAAGTAAAACTGCGTACGCAAATTGTCCGCCTAGGACGTTGTTCTGCAAAGAGAAGGCAAAGAGTGATGCCGTGGCTGCCGGTCCCACCGCGCACTGGATCGCGACGACCGTCTGCGCGAGACCGTTAGTAGCACCAAGAGATCGCTTGTTTGGTGGTGAGGAAGAAATATACATGAGTATCGAGCCTAACAAGATCGGGAGAGAACAAAAATGGTCGTCGGCGTCGGTCGAGAGACAGAAATACGGAGAGACTCACTGAACCCCATGTCGTAGACGGACAACGATAAGAGCTGCAGCACGACGAGCGGCCACACGACGGCCGCGGCAGCTGCGCCGCGTGCCAGCATGTTCTCAATCGGGTGCAGGACGTAGATCACACCCAACGCCGCCATTGCGGCGATGACGACAGGCCTCGGACCAAAACGCGCGACGATGCGCGGGAAGAAGGCGAGCAGGGATATGGCGCTTATACAGCCGTAAGCGGACATCCACAGACCAATAAACGCCGGGGAGAGGCCGAGCCCGCCGAACTCGATCGGCATTGACCAGACGAGCGGCATGAGTGTCGATGCGGCAATGCTGAGAAACACTAGCACTGCTTGGTTTGCAATTGAAATCACGACTGGTCTCGTCAGCAGCGAACGCAGTGGCAGTGGTTTATCGACGCGCTCCTCAAATTGCGAGACAGTTCTGCCTGTCGTCGAGGGCTTGCGACCTAGTGTCTTGACGACAAATCAATCTCAATACACTCAAAGCAGCAGTGAGTCCACCTCTTCGAAGAATGTCGCGGCGATGGCGAACTGTATGAGGGCATAAGAGGCTACGACCAGACATGGGAGGAAATATGGGTATTCTGCCCAGAAGGGATGTGGGAAGTAATCTGGCCAGCGGTCCTGTGGGCGCGATAAGAAGCCACCAACGAAAGACCTGAGACGTACGAGATATCAACGATATGCAAGAGAAGAAGAGAGCAATCAATAAGCCGGACCCTATGATCTGGCCAACCGCAGCGGAGATTAGCAGTAAAGAGAACCCGCGGGCAGCGTTGGTATCGTCGGTAAGTTCTGCCAGTACAGTTCTTGCAACGCCCACGTTCCCATTTAGCGCGCCACCCAAGCAGCGGCTGAGGTTGCGGCATTAGTAAGCGATTTAACCTCAGGCTCACGGTCCAGGCGAAGACGTACCAAAGAGCCAGGGTCCAGAAAGAGCGCGAGAGCCCGAACAAGGTGATCGACACAGTCGTCCCTAGAAGACCGGACAGAAGGATGGGCTTACGCCCGACGTGATCGGAAAGACGGTTCCACTGAAGCACGGTGACTGCCTCGGCCAGGTAATATACAGACAACTGAGACGCATGCTCACCCATTGGAACTTGACTGGTATCAAAGGAAATTAGACGCACTGTGATCCCTGTATAGTACCCCACCTTGCGTTGATCCCCACCAACAATTGAAAGTTCGCTCATCATCTAGGGATAAGTCACTACCAGCAAATAGCAACAGAATAGCCCAGAGTCATGTCTATACCTGGTTGATGTAGGGTGGTATGAAGCTGAACGTGATAGTCTCGGTGAGTAATACTGAGAGGAGAACGAGAATCTGGAACATTGGCAGCGGTGTTCGTTTTGGTGGTACATCACGATGCGAAAGAAGGGTCGTCTCCTCGTCTAGAACAGAAATGCCATTCGCAGTAGACATGGAGGTAGATGATAAGTACAGTACCAAGAATAACACGCACGATCCTACCAAATCTGCCATACTAGGCAGGCCCGTCCCGTGAGACCGATCTCTAGCTCCACCGGGCTTGTCATATGACGTATTCGGATTCGAAAGATGTCGGCAATAGATATTCGCTCAAGCGTTTTCAAGTCACAAGCGAGACATCATGGATCATACCTGATATAGTACCCAGGTGTTGGTGTCGCAGTGACATGCGGTCGAAGCCGTTCTTCAAGTTGTTCCGCAAAGTTCAGATCCAAGCCGACCGCCATCGCTTCTGAAAACCTTTTTCTCACGCCGACGACTCCTACTCTAATCACCAATGGACCATTCTAGGCAGGATATAACTACAGCTTTCATGGCCATACATAGTCCAATAGTAAGCATTGAAAGTCCCATGGCCTCGCTGCAAGCGCTTAGAATTTATGGATCCACTTGTACCACTGATGGTGATTATAAGCTATAAGCACTCATAATTCTCTTTTTTATTTGCTAATGGGCGAGGTAAATGTCGGTCGTACAAATCAATGGCTCTTGCTCGGATTTCCAACACGCAGCCTGGCGCTACTCAATACAGCATTTCTACGCGCAATTGCAAACTTTCGTGGCAAGTGCCAAGAAACTGACTTTCAACCCTTTCAGCGTATGAGTGATCCCCGTGGCTTCCTCAGAGACTCTGCAATTCCAAGGAATGTCTGCGCTAGCTGAACCTGCGACGATTTTAGCATTCTTTTTTGTTCTCATCGCGAAGTAGTTTTGGGATACCCACTGTATCAAGAGCAACAGTGAAAGAGGAAGGGATGCTCGTCGCGGGTCCACGATCGCGGGGAGTGTTATTCTGGATTTCGAGCGCCAGTTGAGCCATCCTGCGCAGTGAAGAAGACGAGGAATCTAGGCCAAAGGATACGGAGTGAAAAGATAGCGGTTTCCTGCGAACTGGTCAGCCATCCACCAAGTATAGGAAATAACGACTCACCCAAGTTGAACGGCAGAGCGACAGACATCTTGGACCGAAGCGTCAGAAACTGAACATTCTCCATCGGAAAGGAATATCATGACCGGCGTCCTGGTTCAGGGTTAAAGTAGCTTCACTAGGCGAGGGCTAGAACACGTCGCGAACCTTTCAGTGCTCCATTGTTGCGTCATGGCTGCCTGGCCAGCTCGGAGAGCTTCCGCAAAATTCGTGCCACCGGAAGCTTGGTGGGCCAGCACGATACTTAAGAGTTGGTCCGGAGAGCTCATGAAGTTATTGGCGAGAATTCTTGTAGCGCAGGCGTTGAAAAGGACAATGCTATATGCATCACGTCGTGCACCAACAGTTTGTTGGCCCGCAGTGACAGCGGCGTGGCGTGCAGACCAAAAGCTGTATAAGGCTGAGTAAATTGCGCCGAGCCTGTTATTGGCGCTCCGCATGATTTGGTTTGTTGCGGGTGCATTGGCCAGAGGACCACGGTCAGTGGAAGACATAGAACCAGATCTGGAAGCCGGGTAAGAGATGCAAAACCTATTGACCCACATGCACTGGGACCTGACCTATCTATGACGAATATCCTGCGTTTCCCCCATGTTTTAGCGGTTTCTATCGTGCAACAGGCAAGTGCTTACACATGAAATGCTTGCTGCATAACAACAGGATTCCTGCATTCGAAAAGATGCCCATCGTTGGATGTATAACCGAGACCGTTCACAGGGTCATTCGGATTTCTGGCGAGATGGAAAATAGGCAGTGTGCAATAAGACGGCTGCCCCGGCCCGGGACCACCAACCGCCGCCGAGTGTTCTTGCCCTGTATTGTGTAAATCCAGTTCCGAATGATGAGATCGTAGCGATTCCATCAGCATTACATCATACCTGGGCACATGGCATCGCTGCGGTAAAGCGTCTAGTTAGCTGACGATTCGACGATTCGCATCAAAGATGCCGACACACCATTTTGCAAAGTTCGTCTGTTCGTCACGAGTATATGGGTCTGGGTGCCAGTCTCGGTAAATACTTCGGCGGAGAAAACGAGAAAACGAGACCTTTGAAGCCTGAGAAAAGTGTCAAGGAACGGGGTAAGCGCGACAAGGGAAGCACGACGTACCCATTCTACGCCAAGAGAGGCCATGAGTGACAGAATCCTTGGGCCTATCCGGATCAGGAGTTATCCTTGTACCCAGGTGCTGCACCTCTGCACCACGGCAAGCCCAGCCTCCGCCAGAACGACAATAATCGATATGGACGTGTCTGCCCAGCGATGAACAAACAAGATTGCACATCATCGGCGCTCCCTCGTCATTTGAAGAGAACTTGCGACCTCCCGACTCAAGACTTGTCCCGTCAGGACCGTCGACGGCCCAACGAGTTTGCGTCATAGATCCGTGACTGGTTTCATGCTCACGCTGCTTATGACCTTGTAACGAGCATGAACATTTGATCAAATGGCGCATGAGCTAGTTTCTTACCGAGTGGAAAGGTGCAATAATAATTGCAGTTCTCGCATCTTTATTGATTGAGTTTCCTCTTAGCGGGGAATACTAAATCATACCTAGACTCGCAGAAGTGGGACAGCTTATTTTCATTGCTATGAATATGTGCGCCTCGATGCGACCTTTGTCCTGATGGAATAGTCTTTACGCATTGTAGTCGTTTCGCAACTGGTATAAGGAAGGCACGTCATTACACAGTACACCTCGGTGAGAATAGCCAAACAGACCTTGAGTGTACTGGGTGACAAGTAACAGGAACTCAGCGATAAAGGGCGGTGTTTACTGGAAAATCCGAGTTACCTTTGTGAATTGAAACGTCTCATGTCTTCCTGTGAAAGTAGCCTCAACAGACTGAGGTGCTGTGTCAATTTGACAAATTCCCGGCGCAGAGCAGAGAGCAAGACACGAATGTGCCTCTCTGCTCTCAGCCTTTCAGCTCACATCCATGTACGAAGCAAAATGGAAACATACCCGCACAGGTGATACTCGCGCGGGTCAAGCCCATGAAGGTGTGGCTTATCACACAGCCGTTTGCAAAGTTCGCAGGTCGCTGGGCAGAGCCTCGTATCGCACGAGTGGACCTTGTGGTCCTGGTCACTGTAGAAAAATAGACTGATTGCATAACGGAACAACGGAGGAGTACAATATCAACGTGCCTGGGAACAGTACAACATTCTGGACAGGAGTATGTCTTCCCTGACGGTAAGTTCACGTCGCGGAGGGCGCACGGCTGCGGATTTCCAAAAACGTCAAGACGAGTCCGTAGTTCTGAGAGTAAGCTCATACCTCGCCACATATATGTACCAGCGCAGAGCAGACGTGCTCGTCTTCAGAATGCCCTAAAACCTGCGGACACATGGATTCCCATCATTCCAGAAAGCGGTGGCTTTAGCTTACTTTAGTACACTCTTCCAAACAGCCTCGCTTTCCTAATAGCTTGCAAGGTTCGCCGCACAGATGATCATTGACGACACAGCTGTCCTCTGATGAGAAAAAGGCCGTCTGTCGCAATCGATTCACGTACATGTGCTTCCCCGGATGCCCGGCGCTTCGCTCGTTTAAGTGGCGATGATCGGAAAAGAAAGAAGAAAACGTACGGTGTTCCACAGAGCTTGAGACCGACCTCGCAGAACCCACAGTTATGCGCACACTCGTGACTTGTGCGACAGTTGTGGTCGCCTTCGTGTAGCATACTGCGAACGCAGAGAAGGTAACACGACGCACATTTCGCTCTGCAAAGCCGGACATTTGTCTTAATTTCGATGACGATGTTGTCGAATCTTCGGCGCAAATCATCTATTGCAGCAGGGCCGTCGTGGAACCTCTCTAAATTCATATCCACCCAAAGCCGGACGTGATTGATACGCAGGTCGACCAACCCTTGGAGATACGATACGAGTCCCGCAATCCACTCGGTGTCGAGTATGGATTGACGCGGAGTACTGGGGCTCCAAGATTCGAGTAGGACCGCAAGATGCCTCTCTATTTCGGTTAGTGGAATTTGCTCACGGCCAGAGACAGCAAATCGGGCCGCAGTATCATCGCTTTCCACGGTAAGGTCAGTGTCAAAGTTCTGGGGCGGTACGTCAGATCCCTCATTACACGGTTCGGACGATAAGTGACCTTCAGAGGTTCAAGGTCAGACTCAATCTCGGAATAACCTGTAGCCAGAGCGATGGGAAGGAGGGCGGAGAGTGACCTGGCACGATGCTCTGCCATTGTTTCTGTTGAGAGGGTAAGCCTAATATAGAAATCAAGTGGTGTTACGTACGAGAAAGCGTCCCCCAGTCATTGGCCTAAAATCGGCGTAAAAAGCTTCCGTGAAGATAGAAAGAGAGAGCATACTTTGAGCTTTGCCATGAGTGTCTTGATCGTATGAAGGAATTCTCCCGCAGTCGCGTGCGAGATTTTCTGTTGGTCAAGTCGCCTTTTGAGAGTTGCAAATAACTTGTAGAATTCTTTCGATTCGATTACAGGCCATGGCACGATATCCAATTTACCACCATGCAGGCGCGAAATGAAATTGTCATCTTGCTCTTGTTCCACGATCTTCTGGAACTTCAGAGAAAACCTAGATACCGCGTGTTCGAGATAAATGCAGTGCAGCAGTTATAGAAAGCTCACTCGCGGGCGATCTCAAGCTTGTCTGGTTCCACAACGTCCTACAAGTGAGGTCCATGAGACCGCAGTGACAAGTCACCTGCGCACTCACTTTGATGATTATGACGAGTGTAGATTGGAAGAGGGTGGGATTTGCAGCAGGGTCCAAAACGGATGCGCTAGACTGGAACGATTGGAAGAGACCGCTTATATCTCGACTGAAAGCAAAATTATTGCGGAAGAGAACCTACTTAATCTCAGAACAAAATGTTCGATCGGAAGTCAGTCAACATACCAGATTGGATATCGCAGTGTTGAATAGGACGAGAAGCATATCTTCCTGAGGAGATCTTTCTACACTGTCAACGCCTGGGATTTTGATCTAAGAATCAGTCCGGACTAGCTAGAGGCGGTTGGTCCAACCTTCGAAGTCGAGTGCGACGATGAGCGCGTCGTCTGTCGGTGTCACAGACATCCATACACCCTCTGGATACGTCAGTCTTGTCCCACATTACAGGTAGTACGACTGTACCCGTCGTCCGCATGGCGCTCCCCGCAAACGACGTGTCCACGAGATGGTTCAACGAAAAGCTCTTTCCCACGGACTGTTGGCCCATAGACGATACAACCTTTACTGGCTATGTGAAACAATTTTAGTATCCGCTAATACATCAAAACGTCGATACGTGATATACCTTTAAGGCCATATATGACTTGAAGATCGACTCATACCAACCGAACGATAGTTTGTCCACTATCTTATTGACCTCCGCGCCAAGTAGAGACTGCTCCAACTCAGCAGAGAGAACGCCGTCCGCCAAAGGAATAAATCTGTTCTCGCGACAAACGGCAATGTGAACGGGAATGAGGCAGAGGAGGTCCACAAGCCACTCCCCGAAACGGTAGCGGGATACATTCCAGTTTGAATCCTGAATTACCTTACACTGGAACAATCCGAAGTCCGCTGCAGATACTTCGATGCGTCGGAGTTCATCGCTTGTAGGCTTTCTTGTCGCCTTTTCGAATCTCTGAATGAGATCAGAGAAATAAGAAGAAAATGGGTGCGTATGATTCTCTGTAATGAATGTCAGGCTCTTCTGACGCCGCTCGCTCGATGGCGTGATTGTTTGCCTGCCAACGGCAGCGACAATCGGGAAGCGAGTCCAAACCTCGGCGTGACAGTCGAGTAGGCTGTTGTTGACAGTCTGACGCACACCGTTGTCCGAAGGATTTTTGCTACCTTTCTCTTTAAACATAAACTCCGTAACCTTTCTTGTGATGTCGATGGCTATTGACTTCACACATTGCGCATTGTCGTCGAGGCCCATGAGAAAAATGCTCCCTCGACTGCCCAACGACGTCAAGACGGCTCCTTCGAGTGGGAATTCCGGAACTTTCAATGGAATTCCGCTAGTGGAGCCAAACGTCTCCCAATGATATGCGGTGAGGGATAATCCCAAGTCCTGGGTCCGAAGAATGAGGAGACATGATCCGTCCGGAGATGAGTATATGGCGCTGGGGAGCGATTGGAGTTGTATTGAAGCCGGTCTACATTACCGAGGATCAGAAAGCGACGAACGATCCATTATGAACAAATAAATAGACGGAAAGGAAACGATGCGCACCTGAATTGCAGAGTAACGAAAGAGAAGATCCGGACCTGGGCACTGGAGTCTACCAACACCACCTCATCGTTTCCACACACGAATGATACTTGCACAATTGATATATCCGCTTGGCTGTACCACGGACTGAGATTAATAACGCTCCCCTGTCCGTGAAGTGAATTAAAGGATTCGTCGAAAACGAACGCATGAAGCTGCAACTTATTGATAATCGTAAGTCAGAAACTGCAGCCTTCGGGTTATTTGAACGATGTTGCACTACCTTTACGGAAGAGCAAACAGCCAGCATTCGTTTCACCTCGTCGAAGGCAAACAAAACATCCGAGTCCCCTCCGAGTCCCAACTTATCACGGTTCAGAGTTTTTAGCGGGTTTCCCCGTACGGCCGCGTCCATCGCCGCTGGGCGTGCGAGGTAGACGGAAAACCTGTCTCGGTCGACGAGAACAAGGAGGAGCTTTTCGTTCTCAAGAAGGTGATGGAAGCTGAAAAGGGGTGATAAGGTGAGGGACAAGTGACACCATAAAGCATGACTCGTACGCGATATCCAAACCAATCGGTATGTAAAATCGAGATGAGAGCTTGCTATTTACAGTGGGACGCGGTATGTGCTTGCGATTTAATTGCATGTCGTGCTTGTCTTCGCTTGATAGATGCATGAGGTGGACCCAGAACTCGAGCTTCGGTTCTTCGGGTGCCTCTCTGCGACCAGAAACTTTGTAGTCTTACAACCCCGAGGTGCGTCAGCTTGCGGGATCACAGACCCATAGCAGTCAAATGTGCGTACCCGAACATGTTTTTCCAGAACGTTCGACGGTGTCGAGGCGCAAAACGCTACATGCGATCAGCCGATAGTTTAGTTACCCGAGATACCCAAACTTACGAATTCTTTCGTCCTGCTGACTTAGCATTGAGATCTCGAATGAAGTTGACAAGTGCCTTGCTCAGCGCTCCCGCCGCCTTTGTCTGAATTTCTTTCTGTATCTCCTTCTTGCAGCTATCCTGCTGCATATGCAGCACAGCGTGAGTCATCTTCTTTACCATATGGTCAATCGAGGACGAGAGGGAAGTATGTGCAAGCGTTTCCGCTTCCTGGATTGCAGGCTGCAGGCCCTCTATTTCTATACTCTTCAGTCCGAGCAGAAATTGCGAGTCGGAAACATCGCTGGCGATCTTCTTCATTTCCTTTTTCAACACTTCTTCCTCCGAGTCCGTGCCACTTTGTCCGCCGAAGAAAGGTTGAACAACCCGCATGGCCTTCGCTATTAGACCAGATTCTTTCTTCTTCTCGGAATTGGGGAGCATTTTCCGTGCCTCGTGAAGATTACTACCTTCAGACAGGAGTGCTTGAATGAGCTCGGCACGCTTTTCGGGGTCCAGGTCCTGATTCTTCCCAAGGAGGTGTCGCACGAGCAACAGACGCTCCTTCAAGAACCTGAAGTCAAGCCCTTTTACGCTGTCGAACTTCTTCTCGAAATGGTTCTGATAAATACTGCCGAAATCAGGGTAGATAAGACGGAGATCGTCGACCCGTACATGATCTAGAAAGGAGGTGAAGCCGAGCACATATCGCGTCCGGGATCTCCTACCTGCAGCTTCACGGGCAGCGTCAGAATAGCCTTCAGGTCGCAGGCGAGACGCAAGGGAATCACGTCCTATCGATCTATGGCAAAGCGAACGTTTCAGCGCGTTATGCTCCTAGTACCATGAAAAAAGAATTACGGATAGAGCTTCACCACTTCATCAACAACAGACTCACGAAGAGCGCGCCATAGAGAGTCCTCTCTACTGAGAAGATCTTGACACGCTGCTTCGGATCTCTCCGCAACTTCCTTCTTGAACTCTTCGAAAATATACTTTTTGGTGGTCTTCCACATGTTGCATTGTCCAGGAAATATCTTCCAGAAGGCCAAATCAACCAAGACCTCGATGGCCTTCTTATCAAGAGCCTCTGATAAAACCACGGCATTATCATTCCTATCAAAGAGGTAAACGTGATGATTCCCGGGGATTTTAGGTACCTACAGTAGCTGGGTTAGGTATACCTTGGTGAGCGAGCGCTGACTCCAAGTCTCGGATTGAATTTGACGCTGAACATAGGTAGCCGTCAAGAACCCCTGGACAGTTTCCCCATGCAAAAGTCGAGGAACAAATATCGACGGATCAATCGGACACTCATCAGGTGAAATGTAACGCGATATATGACATGAAATCATCTTTGATCGGTCAGAAATGGGCGCGAACACGATGGGAGGATATGTACCTGAAAACCGGGGCGTGACACCGCACCTTCTTCTTGTTCGTTCGTCTTTGCCACTTCAAAAGTGAATAGCCTGTCTGACTCGCCGATGTCCACGTCGACAGATTCGGTGTCACTGTCTTCGTCATGCCAGACTATAGATGCAGATTGCTCGGCAGATAGGAGTGCGACGACTTGATCGCATATCTTCGTGAGATATCTATTCTAAAGTGTGAAAATCTAAAGAGAACTGGACCATCTGCAGGTGCTCACCGCATAAACGTGACTCGGTTGCGGCGAACTGAAGACGCCGCTGAATCATTCCAAGTGGAATCCTCGGGCCAGTATATAACGTAATGACGTTCATCGACGGAAGCGGTGGGCGAGGTTGTCACGACATATAGACCAGATGACAGGGCGGGCTTGTTGCCACCAATCTCAGTCGGCTCGAGTAACAGACGGGCACTGGTCACGTGATAAGTAGCGGAAGACTTCAACCAACGTCGGAACCACTCACATATCGTCGTCCACGGCACCAATGGATCGCAACAGGCGCACAATCTCACCTTTGGATCCATATATACCGAGTGGCTTGATAATGAGTCGATCCAGAGCTTTAAAGTCCACTTTTGTTATAGATGCGTAAGCTCCGGGACACATCGTATTGACGAAACGTTCGAGGGATTCTCGTGCGATGATTACCTTATCGACTGTAGTACAGGATTAATCAATGGGAACTACATATTAGGAAGGCTCCTTACCGTAGCCGTTACTCCCAGACTCATTAATGAGGTCGAGGAGACGGTACATGCCTTTGATTGCCGCAGCTAAGTCCAGAGGAAAAGGTTGAGAGTTCATTTTAGGTTCTATGACCTTCTTTTGAGCCATAACTTTGACACTGAGGTGTCCATCGGGCTGGCCTAGGATGACCAAGGGTGATTGAGTTACTTTTCGAGATAAGATCGCCATCCAATTACCTGCTTCGTGAGATGCATCCTGCGCCGCTGGATCTGGCTTCGCGCTGTGCTGTGGATGTATGCCACCTTATGCAGAGAAACAAAATCACGGTGAAGTCAATAGCTAGTCTGAAGAATGGTGTATGCAACTACCGTCAGGTGGGGGCGATTTCACGTTCGATACTTTCACATCTATCAACACCTAGGTTGAGGACACGGAAATGATGGGCCACGACGGAAACGAGACCTACCGAGGCCACCAGGAGGGTCGATGTCCATGAGTGAGGAGGTGTCTGAAAACAGTTTTGGCGGAGCGTAAGAAGTACTCGAGTCCATGTCTGATAATGAGGGTGTAGGAATGCAGACGCCGATTTTAAGGGGTACGGTTTAGCTCCTGAGCGCAGTTCGTTCTCCTCTCATGATCGAGTCCTACTGGAATTGGACATCCCTAGTTTTTTAAATCAAATGATTGCACCAGATGTGACGAGCCGAGACTCCGAGAGTTAGATAGGGGAAGCTAATCACTGCGCAGCGTCGCGGCATACAGCTAAGTGATACCTCCAAATGCGTGACGAGAGAGGTGCCACGAACTAGCCTGAGGCATACTGTTACGGAGACCCGCCTTATGATACTAGACCTCATTTCGTTGACAGGAAGGGCCCAGATGAATCAGGAAGTACTGTTAGTTTTTGAGAGCCCGAGGTGGCGCAGAGGATGCGACCCGCACATAAATATTCCGAGCTCACCAGGCCTGTCGGTGACGGGATAGGTTAGCTATATCCGGTCACGGCTGGCGTCAAACGAGTGCCAGAACGAGTGCCAGAACCGTTTTACAGTAAACCAATCGGTGTTATCCGAGAATTTAATGTCCGACCTTGCATGCTCGCGCCGCACGCTAAACCCAAGTACCACACTGCAATGACATCGACGTATCCCTCGAGCTCGAGAACGACACCCTTTCTGCGTAGTTATGCTCAGAAGAAGACCCCAGACATAGATGTCTCTAGTATCACTCGCAGCGTATTGCTTGACGGTACTGAGCAGATCGTCTCTCACGAGGGCACAAGTCAATATAACAAGAATGGATCTGGTGCAGCAGCTTGCGGACTCGCAGCACTGAATTTTGCTAGGGTGGTCTTCTTGAAGGAGCAAGATGGTTTACGTGATGCAGCTCTTCTACAGGCCGTGTTGTCGCGCGAGTGTGCAGAGGTACGGCATTATTACCCTTTACTCCTTGCCTCCAAGCATAGCCTCACCCCCCCAGGAAATCACTGCAGTGTGCGCGCTATGGTCAGGAAACCTGCATTTGGAGGTCGAAGAAATCTGCCGCGTCCCCGCATTCGAGAAAACTCTGAAGTTGAAGACTACGACATATGGTCAACCTGGAGTCCATCACTTTAAGTCTTTAATCACGTAAGTATACGGGCATCATAATTGAATGGAGCAGCCGATAAGTAACCCTTAAAGAGATTTGACCGGCCTCGAGTCCTCGGCGGTCGTTATCATCACTCGCCCACCCGAGATCATCGCTTGTTTGAAGTTGCGACTTTCAACACGCAACGTCTTCATCATATTTGACTCTCATCCACGCCCGTCCTATCCTAATGGTGCTGGGGCGATCGTCAGCACCTCAGTGGAGGGTACCGCCCGTCGTCTCACCGAGCTTCTTCCTACTGTTGACCTTCAAGATGGGATTCTTCAGTGGCAAGCGCAGCTCCTAAGTAATTGTAGCGGTCACGTGTTCGTGCCCCACAGTCTCGATACGTCTACGGCGGCGTTGTGGCAGGCGGTGCTCGAGTCTAGCCTCGCACAACTATCTATGCAGGCAGAGATTTTGGATATGCGCTCCCAGAATGACTTTCAGGCCAGCGAGCAGCGGCGTCTGGAATCCGAACTCAAGGAAGTGGAAGAGCGATGGCGACGGCAAGAAAGGACAATTCAAGAACTTAGGTCTTCCGCAAGCAACCCCCATTCTCACCTCACCGGAATTCCCCAGCGGCACTCCTCATCACCAACGTCTCGACCATTCAACCCGTCATCGTCCAAGCCGTCCACTTCCACCGTCAGTCGATACACCGCCACGTCCCACTCCACTAGCTCACGATCAGCTGACCCACATGACACCCGTGGAGGCGCACCAGCACTACTCTTTGGTCCGGACGACCATCTCTCTTACGCGAGGCACTCACATGGTGAATTTGACAACGAAGACCACGCGCTCTCCGCAGAACGTACCACCCTTGGTCGATACACCGCCACGTCTCCCTCCACTAGCCCACGATCAGCTGGCTCACATGACACCCGTGGAGGCCCACCAGTACCAGTCTTTGATCGGGACGACGGTCTCTCGTTCGCGAGGCGCTTGCAGAATGAATTTGACACCGAAGACCGCGCTCTCTCCGCAGAGCGTACAAATCTCGGTCGATACAGCACCACGTCTCACTCCACTGGCTCACGATCGGCTATCCCACATGACACCCGTAGAGGCGCACCAGCACCACTCTCTGATGAGGACGACGGTCTCTCGTACGCGAAGCGCTTGCAGAGCGAATTCGACAACGAGGACCGCGCACTCAACTCCGAACGTATTAGGCTTTCCAAGACCGTTCAACAAGTGTTCCAGTGCGGGATATGCATGGAAGATATGCCTGAGGACTCTGTCGCTCGTCCCGATCCTTGTAGACACGCATTCTGTCGGGAGTGCATGCGCGGATACGTTTCTACTCGCCTCGAGGAGCACAGATTCCCCATACTATGCCCTACTTGCACTGCAGGTAAGGGTAAGGGTAAGGGCGTCACCGGCGGTACGCGGATGTTCTCCTCACCCTCGTCAAAGCTCTCATAGCACGGAATGAATGTTGCAGAGGTTTCACAGAACCTCGCCCTAAACCTTGGACTCACTGACGAGCAGTTCAGCATTTGGACCGAAATGGAGATGGTCTCGTTTTCCGTGCTTCTGCACTGTCAAAAGTACGCCCGTGGCATCTGCCGGCGTGCTTACTAATCACCGAGACAGGTGTCAGCGGTCGATGTTCGTAGCGAGGGATGAACACGAAGAAGCAAAAGTCATCGCGTGCCCGCTTCCGGACTGCAACCATGCTTGGTGCAAGCAGTGTCAACAAGCGATCGACTTTAATGGGCCAAAGCACTCTTGCGACGGCACATCGGAACTAGATCATTTAATGAAGCAGCAAGGATGGAAGTATTGCCCGTGTACGCCCGTTCTTGCTTGTTGTCCCTATTATCAATCTTGTTCTCCTTCCTTTCTAGCGTGCAAGACACCGATTCAGAAAGTGTCTGGGTGCAATCACATGTCGGTACGTTTCTACTGTGATTCGGCGTTTGTTCGGCAATCAGTTGAACCCTCCCCCGCAGTGTATGACCCCCGCATGCAACACGTGAGCGCTAGTCACACCACGCTCTTGGTCAGGTCTCTGATACAGAATTTTTGGCCAGACACTTCTGCTACCTCTGTGGCGGTCTGATCGTGAAGTCGGCTCTGGGCCAGGAGGTCAAAGAGGCGACGTCGAGCCACTATAGGTCAAACTGTGCGCTCTTCGAGGTGCCCGGCGAGTAAGCCATCAACTATTTCAATATCGGAAATGTATATCGTCGTTGAAACGACCGGGCTCCCCCATAACATTCCATCATTTGCGAAGGATGCTTAGACCTTTGCTACTGAGTAACGCACCCCATCCCGTATTCACGAAGATATATAGCAGCTACGCGATTTTGTCTCTGTATTTCATATCCTGTCCAACCAGCCAGTTGTCGTTTGTTGTCCTCGCACATGCAGAGGTCACCTGCGTTCCCCCTGTGACGTACTTCAAACATGAGGGTTTCAAAGTGGGTCTCTCTTTTCCAAATTTCCGGAAATCGTTGCTTTCCCTTCCTACCCCTCGTTAACCATGTATGGCCCCCTCGATGCGCACCGAAGTTGCTCTAGGCCAGTCTTCTGCGTGAGTGCATACACGTTCGACCGTACGGGTTACACATCCATCGGGTAGCCGCAACCACCATCAGCCACCCCCCTTAAATCTCGAGAGGTGGCGCGCTATGATCTGGTCTGGCGGTCGGCCCAGAAACCACCGCAGTTTATTTTGACATTCTTTACAGTAACGTACTCAGCTAATGCGGTAATGTAAAGATGGCCTTCGGGTCAGAATTTCTCTACTGATCTTATGTTACCTGTTTGAGTACCCTGCATGTTACTTTGGAGCAAGCTCGTGAATCAAGCAACGCGCGTGGCCACTGCCTAGGCAAGAGAGGCGATCTGAAACCAGGATGTTGTGATTGCGTTAGGTCTTTTTGTTCCGTTCTCAACTCGTCGCAGGTACAGTGTACTGGGAGGCGCCTCGGCCCTGTCACACACACCCGGCGAAGGGACCGGACTCTCCCGGCCGAAGGAGAGCCGGGACCGGCTAAGTCGATGGTCCGTGTCGGTGCCGATTCTTTTTCCATTCTCCATCATTACGCTGTATGTCGCGCTCATGTACGCATGTACACATGCGAAGAATCGCGCTGGGGCACTTCTATTTCGAACATGACCACATCGACATTCGAAGCTCCAATCGGCGCGAGGCGGATGGTAGACCAACCCACTGATAAAATTCTAGCGAGCAAACTCATCGGAGTTTCCGAAGGGCAGGGGGTCGCAAATCTCGCAAATCTTGCAAATCGTTTGAGTTTGATCTACACTCGAAACACGCAAAAAAGGGGAAAGGGAAAGGATATGTCAAGGACAACATAGGCAAGGACGCGACCCTGGATGGCCAATATTTGCGGATCTTATGCTAGGATGCCTGGTATTTTCCTACGGAACCCGCGGACCACATGATGCTGGAGATACAAGTGTCAGCACGGCTCATGTCATACACTTTTGTCTGCTTCGATCGGACGGCGAGAAGTTTCATGCCATTTGGCGCGCTTCTACCGTTTGTATGGTCCCTGCTTCTCTAGACCCCCAACATCCGGGGAAGGGTACATTCAGGTGCGAGATTCCGAGGAGGCTTGTTATAAGAGGAAGGGTACGCTATCCTTACCAACCGTCTTCGTCTGCCAAGGTTCTGAACACACGCTTTTTTTTTTCCTATTCAAAATCCATACTCCCCCTCCATTCTCTCTGTGAACTACATCTGTTCAGCTATGCCATCTCGCAAGAACAACTCGCTGGAAAGGGACACTCGATCGTACATTGACTCCGTGGGGACCACTAAGTATGAATCAACACAAGAGTACTATGCTCGCTTTCCCAACCGCTGGGCCCGCATTCGGTGCGACGCAGTCACTCACTAACTGCTCGATCGACTGGTTGACTGACTGTTCACTATTACACTAGGGATTATATCCGCGAGCCGGCCGCAGAGATGCTTGGAACGATGATCCTCATCCTATTCGGAAATGGTGTCGACTGTCAGGTCGTACTTGGCGGCAGCACCAAGGTGGTCTCTGCCCCCAAAGGAGACTACTTTTCACTGAACACCGGGTGGGCAATCGGTGAGGCGCATCCCGCCCCAGCTGGGTGGTCGTAACTGACACAGGGACTATGTTGCAGGCGGTGCACTTGGCGTCTGGGTCTCGGGTGGCATATCAGGTGGACATATTAACCCCGTCGTACGTCATTGCCATCGTGGCGCTTATCTCGGGGAACAACGGCTTTGTACTGACCGTATTTATTCGTTCTTGAATGGAACGTGCAGGTGACCATCTGTTCGGCCATCTTCCGTGGGTTCTCGTGGAAGAAAGTGCCGCTGTACATCTTTGGCCAGGTCTTGGGCGCGTACTTGGGTAGCCTCTTCGTATACTCCAACTACTTCCACGCGATCGACTTGTTCGAGGGTGGGAAGGGCGTACGCACTGTGCCCGGCACTGCGTCACTTTTCGCTACTTACTCAGTAAGCTCCAAACCGGAAGAACTAATAACGCGGATTCCTGACGAATGCGTTCGCGTGCCCCATTTAGGCGCCATACATGCCCGCTGCGAACTGCTTCTTTGATGAGGTGAGCTCCACAACGCCCTTTATGTCGGCATAAGTGCTCACCCGTCCTGTATTCTCTCTGTAGTTCCTCGGCACGTTCCTCCTTTTGATCGTCGTCTGGGCGGTCACAGATCCGCGCAACGGCCCCCCTCCCTCCGGGATGGCCCCGCTTGTTATTTTCTTCCTCATATTGGGAATTGGTGCCGCATTCGGAATGCAGACAGGTCAATCGAAGTCTCTCTTGGTGGTTGGCGGGATTCTAACTTCGGTTGATGATCAAATTTAGGTTACGCTATCAATCCTGCACGTGACCTCGGCCCGCGGCTGATGACTTGGACGGTTGGATACGGCCGAGAAGGTGCGAGCGCTCGTGAAAGCAAAGGTCGAGAATAAGAACTGATCATCTTGCAGTGTTCAACTACCGTAGCCAATACTGGCTCTGGTGCCCGATCCTTGGCTCTCTTTCTGGAGGTGTCGTTGCGTGCTTCCTCTATGACTCGCTCCTCTACGTTGGCCACGACAGCTTCATCAACAAGCCGTAAGTTTCATGATGACTCTGCACCATATCATATTTTGCTCAAATCGTCTTTTAGGAGCGCAACTGCACGCCAGTATCTCGCCACTCATCCAAAGCACGAAGACACTAATACCCTGACCGCACATACATCGTCTTTGAACGGTGTCTAATTGGCTGGTTCTCTATTTTCTTTCCGTCTCTGGGTTGAGTGCCGCTTGTCAGTTTAACAACAAAATTAACCACGATATTTATTCACATGTCCTGTGATTCCTCGTATTTTCATGTATAGTTGGGCAATATGAGTCATCTTGAGTCAACTGTGAACAGCATCACGATGGACATTATCGCCTTATGTCGCGGTTTTCTCGAAACTATTTCGCGTTATACAATTTCGGCCACCATGGCGTCCCGCTCTTTTTCGCAGGAAGACTCAGAGTTGATCACCGACCTCCATTCGCTGCACAACAAGTCGCCCAAGCTCGTCAAATTCGTTCAATATGCTACGCCAGCCCTCCCAGATGTCACAGTGGAGAGTTGGAAGATGAACGAATTCAAGTACTATGACGTTCCGTCGCCATTCCCGACCCTCGCACGTGGGCTTTTTTCGACTAAGGAGCATGGGGCGAAAGTTGATGAACCAGGATATCGAATCGTCGCAAGAGGATACGACAAATTTTTCAATATCGGAGAGGTTCCATGGACAACCGTGCGTGGGTTCCTCCCGTACGCATCTACCCGATTCTAACCTTATCTCCTCCCTATCATTTGACCAGTGGTCATCTCTAGAGGCTCATACCAAGCCACCGTATACCCTGACGCTCAAGTCGAACGGATGCATCATCTTCGTCGCGGCCCTGTCGCCGTCCAAGCTCTTGGTCACTTCGAAACACTCACTAGGGCCCGTACAGGGTTCCCCGGAGAGCCACGCTCAGGCCGGCGAGCGCTGGCTGCATCATCATCTAGAGCGGGCAGGAAAGACGACGGAGCAGCTCGCAGAGACTCTATGGGCGAAGAACTGGACCGTCGCAGCTGAGGTGCGTCGTCCCACACCCACACCCAAACCACAGCGCCCTTCACCAACCCGCAGCTCTGCGACGACGGATTCGAGGAGCACGTCCTCCCGTACTCCGCCGAAAAGACCGGCCTGCACCTGCACGGCATCAACGAATGTTCGCGGCACTTCCGGACGCAGCCAACTGCCGTCGTCGAGGCGTTCGCGCGCGAATGGGGCTTCATCCCCACCCCGTCGCTCGAGCTCCCATCCGTGCAGGACGTCAAGACGTTCACGGAAGAGATCGGCCGCAGCGGCACGTGGAACGGCGAGGCGCTCGAGGGCTTCGTCGTACGCTCGACCGTCGGGCCCACGGATCGACGCGCCGCCTCTGAAGGCCGGCCGCCGTACGCCGCCGGCTCGTCGTTCTTCTTCAAGGTCAAGTTCGACGAGCCGTACATGATGTACCGCGACTGGCGCGAAATCACAAAGGCGCTGCTCGCCCGCGGCGAGGGGGCGAAGCTTCCGAAGAGCAAGATGGCGCGCCCCGAAACGAAGGTGTATGTCAAGTGGGTCAAGGACGAGATCAAAAAGCACCCGGAGCTATTCGATGGCTACACCAAGGGCCACGGAATCATCGCCACCTGTGAACGGTTCCTTCGATGGTTGGAGACGGCGGAGGGTGAGAGCGATAAGAAGAAGGCAGAGAGCATTGAGGGGCTCTCTGCGGCGTCCGAGAAAAAGTTTGGGAAGACGATCATCATGCCTGTCGCGGTCCCCGGTGTCGGTGCGTTGTACACTCCGTTTACCTGGTGACGCTGCTGAACGTCACATCAAGGAAAAACAACCATTGCCGTGGCTCTTACGGAGCTATTCCAATTCGGGCACACACAGAGCGACGATGTTCGGGCCAAAAAGCGGGGGCCCACTTTCATTCAAAATGTCAAGAAACTCTTGCGAAGTCATGACGTGGTCATAGCCGACAAGTTGCGTGAATGCGTGTCCTATCTCCCACCTCGGGGTACTCAACAAAACAATCACGCAGGAATAACCACCTTCACATGCACCGTCGGGATCTCAGAGATGCCGTCAAGAGCATGCACCCGCCCGTTCGCCTTCTCGCGCTCAACTGGTCACTTGACCAGCCCCACGCGGAGATCCACCGGATCTGCGCAGACCGCGTCCTGGCGCGCGGCACGAACCACCAGATGCTGCACGGCGACGAGCAGGAGAAAGCGCACGAGAGCGTCCTGTGGCGGTTTTTGCTCGACACTGAGCCGCTCGCAGACGACGAGGCGGACACAGTGATCGAGATGGACGTACGAGAGGACCTCGAGCATGCGCTCTCGCGCGCGGTCGACGCGGTCGTGCGCGTCCTAGGGCTGGCCCGTCCAGACGCCGAGCGTGTTGGCGCGGCGCTCGCCAGGGCACGCGGGTATCGCCCCGCGCGCACCGATGCGGAGTCGCAGCAGCAGCAGCAGCCGCGGAGGCGCTCCGCACCCCCGCGGTACTTTGGTATGCTTGCGGAGATCGACCTCGTCAGCGCGCTCGACGCGCCCATCACCGCTGCGCCTAGCGGAGACGCCGTGCGCAAATTCTGGGACGCGCTCAAGGCACGGGAGGGCGTTGCGCGCCGCCCGCACGTAACGGTCGTGCACGGCAAGCAGCTGCCGGAGCAACTGGACCTGTGGGAGCGCTGCACCGCGCTGTACGCTCTGCCCACGCCGCCGCTGTTCTGCGCGCGGCTCGGCCACGTGGTGGCGAACGAGCGCATCATGGCGGCGACGGTCGAGGATCTGCGCGTGGACGACCCTGAGGCGGACGAGGCGCAAGCGGGGACCGCGTTCGTCTCGCAGCTCGATCATGCGCTCCGCGATAGCCTGCACGTCACGATTGGAATGCGGGACGCGGATGTGCTTCCGGTCGAGGCGGGAGCGTTGGTCGCATCTTTCAGGAACGGTGCGGCGGGCGTGCATAGCGTGCCGTTGGAAAATGTGTACATCAAGGGGAGAATCCAGGGTCTGTTCAGCTGAAGTAGTCCAAAAGAAAAGGAAATCACGTAATCATACCCGTTGCACATAGCTCGCGGGTCTCATGTACCATACCATACACACTGCTCAACGGGAATACATCGCCTCGATGCGAATGCCATTTACAATAAATTCTAGTTTACATAGACTTGAAAATCAGTAAACCAATTTCAGGTCGTGTATCCCCGCACATCCTAAATGTTCCGGCGCCAATACAGAGAACGACGAAGGGCTCGGAGATGGCTAGCGCTAGATGTGTTTATTGTGCTGGAAAGTAGAACCGGCGTCGCCCCTTGACAGTACAGAACAATCCATGCAAATATCGCACCCTCCCGAATCGCAGTCCGCTTGGACCACTTGCCGCAATTATAATGGCTTCTATAGTAAGCACTGTTCATAGTTTTTTTCTTTTTTTTTGCTGATACAGTAAGTTAGTGCGGAGTCCGCGATCAAGCACCGCGTGTGCGTTTCCCCTCGCTATGGTGTCTCCTAGCCGCATTGCTCATCCACTTACTGTAGGCTTGACACGCTCCTACGACAATCCGTCTCCTGGTCTACAGCGCGCTCCTAGACCTCGCTAGCACAAAGGACGAGCCGCGCGTGCTTCAGGTCTCCCGCGCCGACGTCGGGATATGGCTAAAGGAGCGGGTGATCACGCCGTCAAAGAAGAGCGCTTTCATAGAGCGCCTCATCGACATCTTTTCCAAGGCGGGGCAGCCGTAAGTCCTCTGCCTCTCTCTCCGCTTCGCCTGCTGATGCGCTTCGCTCTCCGTGCAGTGACACGGCCTACCACTACGCTCGGGCACGTCCACTCGCTAGACCCCGCATCGCAGGCGACACAGCTTGCCGCCCTCGACGCAATCGCCACGGCCCTGTCCGACCCGACTATCTTCGACCTTGACCCGCTCTTCAGGCTCGATGCGACCCTCGCCGCGCAAGCGCTCTTCGCCACCTCCGGATACTCCTAAGTGGCGGGCCGGACGACCTGCACACGCACGCAGACACCACCAGGGAATACGCTACGTGTTCGCGACTCAAGTCGAGCGCTGGATCATCGGTGGTAAACCTCCCCTCTGCCGCGCCTGGCTCGCGCGCGTGCTCGACGCCGTCGCTTTCGCCCGGTGCCGTAACGAGGCAGTCATGGCGGCGCCGGCAGCGAAGCAGTCAGAGACTCCTATGGTGTGCCCACGTCAGTTTCGTCGTTCTTGATGTAGACCAGCGTTCTCTTGACCACATGTCATGTATATGTCTACTTGTACTCAGTAACCCGTTGGGTGACCTGCTACGAGTGCCCTGTAGCTCACTTCACCCTCCTGCAACGTCCTTCCTCACTCTACTCGAGTTTACACATATTTCGCAACAGTATTTGTACAGCGTAATGGGACGGTAGATACAAGAGAAAAAGTATTGTATAGTATCTGTATGGTGATATCGAGAACCCAAAAGGAATATATCCAGTATCGCGCGAGCACATCTAAGAGATTGGGGGACTCGTTAAACGACATCATACCGGCAATGCGAAGGATGCGGAGGATGATCTCCTGTACGCTCAGCATTTAGTTCCCGCAGTGAAGGACCCGCGATGGCTACGTCCGAGCCAGTAGCCGATGGGAGGGACGGGGATTGTGGTGGAAGATCTGGGGTGGCCATATTGTTTGCGCGATTCACCAAGGGGGGGCCAAGAGCGTCCTTTTCCTTGCGCAAACCAGGCTTCGGGCTACCATCGCCCTCGGCAGCAGCACCCGGATCAGGTGCAGAGGTTGGCCCTGGAGAAGCACTGGGAGCAGTAGTGACCTTTATCGAGCGATGAGATTCTGGGAAAGACGGTGAGAGGTCAGATCGAGTCATGGGCGAGTGTGAAGACAGCGGCGGGCCTGTAGGAGGTATGTTGTCGAGAACTGGACTAGATGAAGCTGAAAATGGGAGGTTTGGTACACCGGAAGGCGTCAGGAGGTCTGCGTTGTGCTGGAGGGAAATGGCAGCGGGTGGGGAGGTGGATGAAAGAGGAGAGGCGGATGTCGAAGTTTCGGGAGTGGGGTGGGGCATTGTTATACCTGAGCAGACAATGCCTCGTATTGCACCAACGGTGGCTGTATCTGGTGAGGTAGCAGGAATGCGGGGGCTTTCGATGGTTGTCTGATTGGAGTTGTCAAGCGGTGGTGCGTCCGTGAGGCTTGTGGTGACATGAAGTGGGGCAGGTATAGACGAGGAAGGGGCATCGGGACTGGCAGGGGAAGCGGTGACCAGCGCAGTGTTATCATGAAGGACAGTGGGAGGAAGGGTTGTGGAGGCAGAGTCGTCGTGAATATGGCCAGCGACGTTGCACACTGGATACGAGGATGGCTCCCTCAGAATGACATCCCGATTGCTCGTGGATGCGGAGAATCGTGTTGGGGCTGTATTGGTACCTTGGTGCAAAGCAATGTAAGCGTTGCGAATCGGTCCCAAGATATGGAGCGCCATCGACCCAGCGTCATTCTGCGCTTTGAGAACGATTTGATTCCAGAGAGCACAGAACTCGTGCTGTAGTTCAGGTGACGTATCTTGTACATTGAATTTCGAAGCTGCCTCTAGAACTTTCGAGAACCTGCGAGCCGGCCAGGACGATTTCCAGTAATGGCTAAATTGCTGGCGGGTGACATGAATCAAGATGGCAAGTGAGAGGCTGTCACCGTGTGTGGTATGGTCTCGAAGGACAGCTTCCGGAATGCCCAGTGCATTGGAGGCGAGAATAAACCAAGAGCCGTCGCGCCGTTGTGCCTTTGCAACCACACTAGAAACTATGGCTGAGATAACCATAGTAGTATTTACGTCCTTGCTATTGCCCCAGCCTCTCACAAAATGCCCAATTTCGGCAGATTGCACCGGCCCATACTGGTCATCAGACAGGACTCTGTGGAGGATCCACCAAAACACTCCAGGAATGTCTGCTGGATCAATGGCGTTGGCACAGATGACAGCTCTCTGGCTTTTGACCCGCTCTTGGAGCAAATCAGATGAGAAAGTGCGGTTCAATAACCCGATCAATGCCTCCAGAAGTTTATGCTTTTGCTCATAAGTGAGACTGGGCAGAGGGTCGTTGACCACTTTCGAGACACGGAAGCCAGGTAAGCCGGAAAAGAAGTGCTCCAGTTCGTGATCTTCGTCCAAACTGTCGAACGTCCACAGAAACACGCGAGTATCAATCTCCGATGGTGAGTTCAGAGCAGTTTCCTCGGCACTCTTCTGCATACCCTGCACAAGTAGTTTGCGATAATTTTCCTCCAAACCTCTAAAGCGATGCAAGGCTCCACTATTAAAATAAACCGACCAGGTAAACCACCGAAGAACCCCGTAGATGACATATGGTATCCCCATAACAATGAACCGCACCAATGATGTAAGTGGGGTATAGTATGGGCTGTCGTGACACAAGATGGGCATGAAGGTGGTGCATCCGTAGAGAGCTGTGCAAACGCCGACCCATGACAGCACCAACTTGAAAATCGTGAGATTAATGTTGAAAAGGAACACAACCAGGCCGGAAAAGAACAGGAACAGTGAAACATGTAGCAGTGTGGGCAATGCTCCAACTGCCCGCGGAAGGAGAAACTTCTCGACCCCTTCAGCAAAGAACGCACGGATCCGTGCTCGCTTGTGTGGACTGTAATGTGGCTGAGTGACCTTGAGGTACCTTCGCGCCCACTGCTGTAGCAATGTCGCGAGCAGAGCACAGGTAAGACTGATCACCAAGCTCAAGATCCAAAGTGAGTTTACCCAAACTGCATAGTTTGGTGGGGAGAATGTAGGAGGGGGAGAACTCGAAATGTTGGACCGATTTGGGTCAGAAACAGTCCGATAGATATTTTCAAGGTAGAAATTGGAGGTGTCCTGCGGGTTCGGCCGAATGTCCTGAATCGACACTGAGATTAACGACGCGACAGCAGCGGAGAATAAACCGGTCTATGGGAGATGAGTCCGTGAAGTAGTGCATGGCATTGAAAGATAGTGACTCGGACGCACAAAGATGAGAATCCCGTCGGCGTCCGCTTTCCATCCTTCGGTCATCTTCTTATCTTCTTCCGAAGCCATTTCCAAGTACATTGAGAATATAGGCCCGGAGCCATCGACAAAATTAGATACACCCTGCGACGCTTGATTCTGTGCCGACCGGGGTGGGTACTGGTCGTCACCTATTTGGCCGCTCTCTGCCGGAGCTCCGAAGGAGTGGCGGCAAAGAACGTAGTTTGAGTGAACGGATGAGGCGGCACGTGCTCGTTCCTCTTTTCCGTGCTACCATCCGCCCACCCTGGCTCTCAACTGGTTCAAGGACCAGAACACTTTTATTTTGGGAAATAGTAGTCTCTTAATACAGTCAACATACTGTCACATCCCTATCAAACAAC
>WNGR01000651.1_pt1 | contig 47072 bp, 41 predicted proteins | sample 5407581 | NCBI WGS metagenome assembly WNGR01 (sample SAMN13153383, study PRJNA577476) | soil metagenome | isolation source: 80 cm soil or saprolite under Garry oak tree replicate 2 | place: USA:California | collected 2016-06-15 | reverse complement strand
ATCCGAACGGCAAGCCTGTACGTAACTGGAGCTACGGCAGGGACGCGTACGGCAGGCTGCAGACGACGATTGATACCGGCTTGAACCAGTCCCCTGCAACGACCTATCGCTACTACGACAGCGTGACGGGCTACTTCAACGGGTGGTTTGAGCAGACCAGCCAGCAGGGGCGCTGGTGGTTGCGCTACGCGGCCGACAGCCGGGATCTGGCGCGCATCGAGATGAGCGATGCGACGGTGGACTACAGCCGTGACGCGGAGCATCGCGTCACGCAGATCCAGTATCAGGTGAACGGGGAGGCGCCGCGCACGTTCGGGTACAGTTATGACGCGCTGGGCCGACGCAGTCAGGCGACGCTGGCCAACGGCATCACGGCAGCCTACACGTGGGATGCAGCCAGCCAGCTGACGGGCATCACGTACAAACGCGCCGACGGCAGCGTGCTGGGCGACCTGACGTACGGCTATGACCTGGCAGGTCGTCGTACGAAGGCGGGCGGGAGCCTCGCGAAGGTGGACCTGCCGCAGGCGGTGAACGACGCGCAGTACAACGGGGCAAACCAGCTCACGCGCTGGTCAGGGAAAGCCTTCACTTACGACCTGAACGGCAATCTGGCCAGCGACGGCACGAACCAGTACAGCTGGAACGCGCAGGATCTGCTGGCCGGAATTACTGGTGGCGTCGCGGCGAGCTTCAGCTACGACATCTATGGGCATCGCCGGGACCAGACGGTCAATGGTCGCCGGACGCAGTCGTTCTGGATCGGCGATGAGCTGAACTTCACGATTGCGGATAACGACTACGCACGTCGAATCCGCGTGTTCTCGCCGTATCCGGAAAGTGGACTGGACGAACTGACGTACCGGCGTATCGGGGATGACGCGAGTCAGGACCGGTACGTTCTGCGCGACGCGAATAACAATGTGATCGCGCTGACGGATGCGAATCAGCAAAGTCAGACGCAGTATCGGTTCGAGCCGTATGGTGCGACGACGCAAACCGGCGCGGCAGACCCGAACCTGCAGCAGTACACCGGGCGGGAGAATGATGGGACGGGGCTTTATTACTATCGCAATCGGTACTACAGTCCGCAGACTGGCAGGTTCATCAGTGAAGACCCCATGGGCTGGGCGAGTGGGCAGACGAATGCGTATGCTTACGTAGGTGGGAATCCGGTTCAAAACGTCGACCCGTTTGGTCTGGCTACGACACCGACTGCTGATGAGATTATTTCTAGTCAATGCCAAGCGAGTGTGCGGCGCGTTTTCCCAGGGCAATATCTGGGAATGACCTTGGACGAGATAAAAGTGTTGTCGCGCAGCGGAGATCGTGACGCCAAGACTGCTTGGAAGCTTTTGAACGATGGCCGGTTCAGAAAGTGAACTTGATGGAGGCGCTATGACCCACGCTCTGTACGACTTGTTGGAGGAGCTCGATAGTCGGCGGCTGTACTACAGTTTAAGTAGGCACCGTATAGACTCGGTGCTGGTTTCTTTGACGTTGCCCGGCAAGCGGATTGAGATTGATGTATTTAAAGACGGAAGATTGGAGATGTCTCAGTTCGCGGGTGATGAAAGCGTCATAGACGACACGGATGAGATATTCCGGATCGTCAACGATGCATCGATCGGCTAAGGTTCTGCCATTGCCAAGAATCCGTGACGTGAAAGAAGGGCCGCTTGCGGGGGTTATCGTACTTGTGCGACGTGAAAGTCGCGTAGTTCGTTGCTTCACCGCTGATGTCGGGCGGTAGGAAACCGGGCGTTCCGTCGCCCGTAGTCTATCGGTGCATGCGGGACTGGTAACGACCTCGTGTGAAGCCACCGAGACAATGTAGTCCGGCGCAAGCCACGCTGAAGTCGTGAGACCGAAGCGCCTCTGCGAGTGTCGATGCGGAGGGAGCACTAGACTGGATGGCAAGGTTAAGGAATCTGAATCGCCGATAAACATCGTCATTACCAAAAGGCCAAAGGCACTGATAGGCCTTACCCAAAAATGGGAATGTAGCGGGTCTGCTCCTTAAGTACTGGGGCAGCACGGACAGAATGCTACCGGTGAAAAGGCGGAACCTAAACCATTCGTGCGAACGACGCGGAACACGGAAACCCCGTATCGCTGCCCGGTTGGGCAGGCCAACTGTAAGGAAGGCTGTTGGCGATGCGGGCATGGGAATGCGGAAAAAGAGGTTATCGTACTTTCCGTGTAAATTATGGCGGCAGTCGCGCGCAGAGCGGCTTGCGGCAAGGCTCGGCAGTCCGGCGGCTTCCGCACCTACGATCCGAACGGACCGAAGGCGCCTGGTAAGCCCTCGGCGGCTGATGGATTTCAAGACCCCAAGGGTGGTGAAAATTGGGTACCGAATCCGAATCCAGGACGAGGAGGCTCTGCGTGGGGATGGGAAGATGCTGATGGGAACGTGTGGTGTCCGACTGGACAGGGCGGCCGGGCGCACGGCGATCCGCATTGGGACATACAAGGACCGGGCGGTAAGTATGGAAATATGAACCCAGTGGGAAATACCGGCCCGGAAATTAGTCAGCGATCTTTGTGAGTATCCAAAGCCGCGTAGGAGTGCGAACACGAATGACTGCAGGTTTGCACTCCGCCGAACAGGGAGTAGCTGTGAAAAATATACAGGTCATCGATGGTGCGGTTAATTGCGTGTACGACATATTTGCGGCGACAGACGAAGAGTTCGACCTGATTTTTCCGTCTGGTCAGGACGTGGCGTTCATTGATGAGATATATCAATCGGGTGACCCTGACAAGTTGGACAAGACATTTAAAAGAATTTGGCACCGCCGGATAAGGAAAGTGGACGCTCAAGGGATACATGGAATAATTTTTTACGAGTTGGAAGAGAAGAAAAATTTCTACCCTACTCGCAGGGACGAAGAAACGATTAACCCGAATGGAACATTTCTACGAAGTCAATCCTGAGTTGCAGTGAAGAGGAAAATTCACATTCCGGCCGAATCATTTTGTTAGGTCTATTTGAGAAATGCGGCTACGACGCGATCGCCCAACTGCGAATGATGGCGTGCTGCTGCAGTACCGATGCATTACTATCGCAATCGGTACGGCGAACTGGCCTGGTGCACAGGAAACAAACTGTCCCTATGCGTTTTTTTAAGCAGGCGCTAAGCTACGATCCCATGCTGCAGATACTCGGCAAGACCTCATCCATCAACGTCCGCAAAGTACTATGGACCTGCGCGGAACTCGGCCTTCCATTCGAACAGGAAGACTGGGGCTCGGGCTTCCGTGCGACCGACGTCTCCGAATTTCTCGCGCTCAATCCCAACGCCATGGTCCCCGTCATCAAGGACGGCGAGTTCGTGCTGTGGGAATCCAATTCGATCATCCGTTATCTGGCAGGCCGCTATCACGGCGAGTCGCTTTATCCGGCCGATCCCTGCGAGCGCGCGAAGTGCGATCAATGGATCGACTGGCAGGCGAGCGAACTGAACCGTTCGTGGAGCTACGCGTTTCTCGCGCTTGTGCGGCATTCTCCGGCTCATCAGGATTCCCGGCAGATCGGCTTGTCGTGGGCGAACTGGACGCGTCATATGGCGATCGTCGAGAGGCAGTTGCAGTTCACCGGCGCATTCATCGCGGGGCGGTTGTTTTCACTCGCGGACATTCCGATTGCGCTGTCGGTTAACCGTTGGCTCGAAACGCCCTCGCGGCACGATGATTTTCCAGCAGTCACGGCCTACATGGCGCGTCTCGCCACACGCGAGGAGTTCCGCGAGTATTGCCGCAACGGTACGCCTTAAACCGCGTATACCCGCGGTAAAAAGATAATACGGGGACAGCGCGGCACTGCTGGCGGCGGCTCTGTCCATCGCCCATGTCCGCTTACAAAAATCCCCTCGTCATCCTTACGGATTCCCCTCCGCGACAGGCTTCTGCACACCACGCCCGCACTCACCTACAATGGCCGCTTTTGCGACATGGATTGAAGGTTCAACGATGCGGGTATCGAAATTTGCGCTGACTCTGCTGACGGCGTTTTTCACTCTCAATGCGAGCGCCGAGATGACGGCCGCGCAATACAAGCAATGGGCGCACACCGACAACAACTCGGTCTACGCGGCCTACATCACGGGCACCATCAACGCGCTAGGCTGGGTGAACGGCGATCTGGTATCGAAGAAACGTCCACAGCTGTTTTGCCCGCCGCAAAATCTCGCGATCGGCAACCAGACCGTCTATCCGTTGCTCGATCAGTTCTTTACCAATCATCCGGGTCTTTCAGACGATTTTCCGATCGGTCTCGCCATTCTTCGCACGCTCCAGGCGGCGTTTCCCTGCTGAAGTCTGGACCGGCCGTGCGTCAGAAACAGGTTTAGAATGCGAGCCATCGCTCACATATAAAACTCGCGTTCGGCCATGCCCAAAACCACTGCGGCGCAGCGCCTGAAGCCTCGTAAATCGCCGGTTCAGCGGCGTTCGGCGCAAACCGTCGAAGCCGTACTGGAAGCCGCGGCTCGCATTCTGGAAACGCGTGGGCTCGCTGCGTGCACGACGAATGCGGTCGCGGAGCGTGCCGGCGTCAGCATCGGCTCGCTCTATCAATACTTTCCGAATCGCGATGCGTTGACGGTCGCGCTGATCGAGCGCGAAACCGTGCAACTGGTGGCGGATATCGAGGCGGCGGCGTTAGTGGAGAGCTCGCGCGGCAGCGTGCTGGCAATGGTGCGCGCGGCGGTCGCGCATCAGATGCGCAGGCCGGTGCTCGCGCGCATCATCGATTTCGAAGAGCGCCGATTGCCGCTCGGCGAGCGCGACCAGCGGCTGGCCGACCTGATTCATGCGGCGCTTGTTGGCGCGCTCACCGGGAAACCAGGGGCGCCGGAGTTGGACGATGCGAGTCTGGTGGCGCACGATCTGCTGGCGATCGTGCGCGGCATGATCGACGCCGCGGGCGAGCGAGACGAACGCGGCGCCGCGGCGCTGGAAGTGCGCGTGATGCGCGCGGTGGATGGCTACGTGGCGCAGTCGCGCAGAGCGCACGGCGAGGTCGTATAGTGGCCGCGAGCCGCGCAGGCTCGCTGACGCAACCCATGCCGAAGGCACCACCTCACATCTGCACGAGTTTCGGAATCTGAACGTCGGGATTCACGTCAGCCTCATAGTCCACGCCCGCGATCTCGAATCCGAAGAGCCGCAGGAAATCGGTCTTGTAGCCGCTGAAGTCGGTGAGTTCGTAGATATTGTCGCTCGTCACCTGGCCCCACAGCGCCTGAACACGCGCTTGCACGTCGGGATCGAGCTCCTTGTAATCCGCACGCAGACGACCCTCTTCATCGAGGTGCGGCGCGTCACCGTACATGCTGTCCTTGTAAAGACCGTAGACCTGCTCGATGCAGCCTTCGTGCGTGCCTTTCTCCTTCATCACCTTGAAGAGCAGCGACAGATACAGCGGCATCATCGGAATCGCGGAACTGGCCTGCGTGACGACCGCCTTGAGCACCGAGACGCGCGCGTCGCCGCCCTTGGCCGCCAGTTTTTCACGGATGCCGAGCACCTTCTGGTCGAGGTCTTTCTTGGCCGCGCCGATCGAACCGTTCCAGTAGATGTCGTGCGTGATCTTTTCGCCGAGGTAGGTGAACGCGGTCGTCTTCGCGCCGTCGGCGAGCACGCCGGCGTCGAGCAGGGCGTCGATCCACATTTGCCAGTCTTCGCCGCCCATCACCGCGACGGTGTTGTCGATCTCGGCTTGCGTGGCCGGCTCGAGGACGGTTTCCTTGACGACTTCCTTATCCGTATCGATGCCGCGCAGCGCGACCGCCTTGCCGACCGGCTTCAAGGTCGAGCTGAACACTTCGCCGGTTTTCGGATGCGTGCGCTTGGGCGCGGCGAGACTGTAGACAACCAGATCGACCTGGCCGAGATCGCGCTTGACGACCTCGATGGTGCGCGCCTTGACTTCGTCGGAAAACGCGTCGCCGTTGATGCTCGTGGCGTACAGGCCTTTTTCGGCGGCGAATTTATCGAAGGCGGCGGTGTTGTACCAGCCGGCCGTGCCCGGTTTGGTTTCGCTGCCGGCGCGCTCGAAGAACACGCCGAGGGTGGCGGCGTCCGAACCGAACGCGGCGCTGATGCGCGCGGCGAGGCCGTAGCCCGTGGATGCGCCGATCACGAGCACCTTCTTCGGGCCGTGGGCGATGGGGCCGCGTGCCTTGACGTATTCGATCTGTTCCTTGACGTTGGCTTCGCAGCCGGCCGGATGAGTCGATACACAGATGAAGCCACGCACGCGCGGTTTGATGATCATGAAGCACCTCTTGTCGGAATTGGCGACATTATAGTGGGCCAGGATTGTTGCCGGCGCGGTGGCTCGGTCTGGACGCCGGGGGATGCAAAAATCGGTGCAAAAATCGGCCACCGTCTCGCATCTTGGTAGGATTCAGCCTTTCCAAGCAGACGGTAAGCAAGTGTGACGCGCCTGATCGACCGATTCCTACAGACCCTTGAAAAAGGGCTTACCCTGGCGAACCCGCTCATCGCCCAGGCGCTGTGGCACTTGCGCCATCCGACCCGCCGCGGCATGGCGAGGGCTTGCGCCGCCATTCCGGTGCTGCTGATCGTGTATGTGCTGATCCTGATTCCGTTCACACCGGGCATCGGCGACATTCGCCGTGCGAAGATCGAGCAGCCCGCGCGGATTCTCTCGGCCGACGGCAAGCTGCTGGCCGAATTCAAGCCTTCCAACCGCGAGTGGGTCAAGCTCAAGGACATCTCGCCGAATGTGGTGAATGCGCTGATCGCCACGGAAGACCACCGCTTCTACCAGCATTTCGGCCTCGACTGGCGGCGCACGGCGTCGGCCGCGCTGCATACGTTTTCAGGCGACCGGCAGGGCGGCTCGACCATCACGCAGCAACTCGCGCGCAATCTCTATCCCGACGAGATCGGCCGCGCGCCGACGCTGACCCGCAAGCTCAAGGAAGCGATCACGGCCTTCAAGATCGAGGCGCTGTACACCAAGGACGAAATCCTCGAAACCTACCTGAATACGGTGCCGTTCCTCTACAACGCGTACGGCATCGAGATGGCGGCGCGGACTTACTTCGACAAATCGGCCTCGGAGCTGAACGTGCTGGAAAGCGCGACGCTCGCCGGCATGCTCAAGGGCAACAGCTACTACAACCCGGTGCTGAACCCCGAGCGCGCCTTGCAACGGCGCAACACGGTGCTCGCGCAAATGGTCAAGTACGGCAAGCTCACACCCGCCGCCTACGAAACGCTCAAGGGCCGTTCGCTGCGCATCGATTTCGAGCGCCAGACCGAGCCGCCCGGACCCGCGCCGCATTTCGCGCAGCAACTGCGCAAGTGGCTCGTGTCCTGGGCCGATCGCAACGACTACAACATCTATTCCGACGGCCTGGTGGTGCGCACCACCATCGATTCGCGTTTGCAGACCATGGCGACCCAGGCCGTGATCCTGCAGGGCAACCAGTTGCAGGGCATCGCGAACTCGGCGTGGGGCACGCGCGCGGGTTGCGCGAGCGGCAAGGATCTGCTGCAGACGTTCCTGCGCGAGACGCCCGACTATCGCGCCGCGAAAGACGCCGGCATGACCGACGAGGACGCGTTGAAGCACCTCTCGTCCGACCGCAACCTGGTGCAGGCGCTGTGCGAGAGCAAAACCCGCGTGCAGGCGGACTTTCTCGCGATGGACCCGCGCAACGGCCAGATCAAGGCCTGGGTCGGCAGCCGCGACTTCAGCCAGGATCCGTTCGATCACGTCCAGCAGGCGCGGCGTCAGCCGGGTTCGACGTTCAAGCCGTTCGTCTACGCCGCGGCCTTCGAAAGCGGCGCGAAGCCGACCGACACGCTGATCGACAAGCCGGTGGAAATCCCGCTGGCCGGCGGCGAAATCTGGCGTCCGAGCGACGAGGACGAGCCGAGCGAGCGCGCCATCAGCCTGCGCGACGGCCTCGCTTTCTCGCGCAACCGGATTACCGCGCAGCTGATGGAGACGGTCGGCCCCAACAAGGTCGCGAGACTGGCGCGCGCGATGGGCGTGCGCGACAGCGCACTCGACCCGGTGCCGTCGCTCGCGCTCGGCACGAGCCCCGTCACGCTGAAGGAAATGGTTTCGGCCTACGGCACGATCGCCAACCTCGGCGGGTACGTGGAGCCGGTGATGGTCACGCGCATCGAGGATCGCAACGGCGAGGTGCTGGCCGAGTTCGCACCGGCGCCGCCCCGGCAGGAACTGCCCGCCGACGCCGCGCGCACGCTCGTCGACGTGATGCGCGACGTGGTGAGCCGCGGCACGGGGTCGAGCATTCGCGGCCGCTTCGGCGTGCGCGGCGACGTCGCCGGCAAGACGGGCACCACGCAGGGTAATGCCGACGGCTGGTTCATCCTGATTCATCCGCAACTCGTGGCGGGCGCGTGGGTGGGCTTCAACGACAGCCGCGTGACCTTGCGCAGCGACTACTGGGGCCAGGGAGCGCATAGCGCGCTGCCGATCGTCGGCGATTTTTTCCAGCGCGCGCAGCGCTCGAAGCTGGTCGACAGCCGCGTGAGGTTCGCGACGGAGCAGGAGCCGGGCTGGTTTGCCGAACGCACGGACAGGTTACGGGCGTGGTTCGAGCATCTGTTCGCGGCGTCGCCGGGTAAGACGGAGGCGCCGGTCGTGCGGCGCGATACGACGCGCCGCGCGCCTGCCGGGTCTACGCCGCCTGTGGCGAGTGCTGCGTCCGGTGCTTCCGCGGCGTCGGGTGCGTCCGGTGCATGGGCCGAGCCGCGCGAAGTGCCGCAGCCGCCGCTGTTTCCGACGCCGGCGTCCGCGCCGAGGCCCGCGAGCGGGTCGGCCGATGGCGAGACGCATGGCGGAGGCGAACCGGCATCGGCGCCGACGCCCACACCGGACGACGTCGTGCCGCCTGATGCGGGTAGTCCGGCCAACGCGCCGCCGGGTGCGCCGGCAAGCGCCGGCGGCGCTTAGCGCAATTGAGTTCGGCTTTGCGCGAGACAAAGGCCCGGCGCCATTCACCACGGGTCATCCGCCATCGCCGACCAGCCACCGAAAATACGCCGCAGGGCGCACCGAGGCTGAATACGTCGCCGACTGTATTTCTTCAGCAGCGCTTTGAACAGGAATCCGATGCAAAAGCCGCTCAACGACTGCTAACCGGTGGCGGGAACACCGATAGTCACGTAATCGAAGCCCCGACGATTGTTCAGGCACGCGCAACAGTGTTTTCGGGTGGCGGGGATGATCTCACGCGCATGGTTGGGGATAATTTCGGGACGGAAATTGGCTAACAGCGCAGGTGACACATGTTCAACACTCTCTCAGGCCGCATGCTCGACAAGGACGATGCAGCGGGCGGGACCCAAGGGCGAAGCCCGTTCTCCAACCGCTTGCGCGCCTTCGTTGCGGCCGTGGCAGTGGGCGCTTTCCTGGCGGGATGCGCGTCGGCAACCGACGTGGTCGCCACCGACAAACCCGGCACCTATAAAGTGGCCGCGAGCGCGACGGGCGGGCGGATGGCCTGGGCCCGCGCGCACGAGCACGCGGTGAACGAGGCGCGCGACTACTGCGAGCGTCGCGGCATGCAGAGCAGTGTCACGAACGAAACGGTGAGCGGCGTGGAGATGATGACGACGCATGCGTCGTCGGTGAATTTCGAATGTCATCCGAAGTTCTAGCGTTTTCGACTGTTCTTTGCCCGCGATACGCGAGCCGGGCGCCGGACGGCGCGGTCATTCCCACGCCGGATCTGGCGGTCACTTCTTGTCGAACGTGACGAGGTTTTTATCTTTCGTGTCCGCCACGAAGATGGCCAGCAGCTTCGCCGGTTCGATATCGCTCGCGTTTTCGCTGACCGTGTGATGCACGCCGGGCTTCTCGGTCCAGTATTCGCCCGCGTGAAAAACGCGCGCCTCGCCGTTATCGATGCGGCTGCGGATCGCACCCGAGAGGACGTAGCCGACGACGAAAGCCTGTCCATGCCGATGCGGCGCGGACTTGCCGCCCGGCACATACTCGACCACCAGCGCCGTCATCGTCTTGCCGGGGACGTTCGCAATCGCCTCGGTGAAGGCGGGCGTGATCGTCTCCCGCGCGGCGGCCGTATCGGCGGCGAAGGCGGATTGGACACTTCCCGCGATCGAGAGACCGGCAAGCGCGGCCGCCGTAATGCGTGTGCGTAACTTCATGGCGTTACTCCTGACAAAACGTCGTGATTGTCCTGTTCGTGTTCTGGCGCTCACTCAGGCAGCTTGCGGAACGCGATCGCGAAACGGTTCCAGGCGTTGATCGCCGAGATCAGCAGCGTCAGATCGCCCAGTTCCTCGTCGCTGAAATGCGGACGCACGGCTTGCCATACCGCATCAGGCACGTGTTCGTGCGACACCAGCGTCAGCGCTTCGGTCCATTCGAGCGCCGCGCGTTCGCGGTCCGTGAAGAACGGCGTTTCGCGCCACACCACCACGGTCGCGAGACGCCGCTCGGTTTCGCCGCCTTTGCGGGCGTCGGTGGTGTGCATGTCGACGCAATACGCGCAGCCGTTGATTTGCGAGGCGCGCAGACGAACCAGCTCGGTCAGCGATTTTTCGAGCGCCGACTTGCCCACGTATTGTTCGACGCCCATCAGCGCCTTGATCGCGGCTGGGCTGGCTTTGTAGAAGTCGAGACGTTGTTCCATGATTCACTCCTTGGGTCGGGTTGGACGCATTCAGTGATGCGGTGAGAGAAGATTAGGCCTTCGACTGGCTTTATTAAATGGCCGGTTTTGTCTATTTTCAGGTAACCACTTTCAGCTACGAGCAAACGCCCGCGGCGGCGGGCGCGGGCCGACATTGAGCGCGGGCCGCCGGGTTCCGTGCGGGATTTCCGTATCCACGCGCGTTTTTTCACCGTTATATGTTCGCGTGCTAAGCATAGCTAAAACGCTCGTTTATCCGCGCGATTGCGCATTGCTACGATCGCGGTTTGACCTATTCACCAAACCGGGATTTCGAGCCGTGACACTTTCATTCTTACGCTTGCTCGCGCGTGCCGCGCTGACTTCGCTGCTTGCCGTTGCCGTGACCGCAGCCCACGCGCAGACAGCGGCCGCTCCGGCGACGCCGTTGAAACTGCGCATCGGTTATCAGAAATCGTCGACGCTTATCACGATCCTGAAGGCACGCGGTTCGCTCGAGCAGGCGCTTGCGCCATTGGGTGTGAGCATTAGCTGGAACGAGTTCGCGAGCGGCCTGCCATTGACCGAAGCACTCAACGCCGACGCCGTCGACTTTAGCGCCGACGTCGCCGATACGGTCCCCGTTTTCGCGCAAGCCGCTCATGCGCGCTTCGTGTACGTCGCGCAGGAAGCGCCGTCACCCGGCGCGCAAGCGATCATCGTGAAGCGCGACGGACCGCTGCGCACGCTGGCGGACCTGAAAGGCCGGCGCATCGCGGTGACCAAGGCCGCGGGCAGCCACTATCTGCTGCTCGCGGCGCTCGCCAAAGCGGGTCTTGCACCCGCCGACGTGCGCATCAGCTATTTGACGCCCGCCGATGGACGCGCCGCGTTCGAACGCGGCAGCGTCGATGCATGGGTCACGTGGGACCCGTATGTCGCCTCCGTCGACAAGACGCCGGACGTGCGCATTCTGGCCGACGGCGAGGGCCTCGCGTCCTATCAACGCTACTACCTGGCGTCGAGCAGTTTCGCGGCGGCGCACCCGGACGTGATCAGCACCGTTTTTGAGCAACTGACCTCGGCGGGCGCCTGGGTTCGCGCGCATCCCGGCGATGCGGCCAAACTGCTCGCGCCGATCTGGGGTCTCGACGCGGCGACCATCGAACGGGCGAACGGACGCCGAAGCTATGCGGTGCGTGAGGTTCAGGCGCGGAATTTCGGTGAGCAGCAAAAGATCGCCGACACGTTCTATCGAGCCGGCCTTCTGCCGGCGCCGGTCGATACGGCCACGGCGCTGCGCTGGAATTTCACCACGAAGCGCGCCGAGGCGGCGGCGGGCACTTCGACCACCGCTTCCGGCGGATAAAGCGGGAGATGTGGGAATGACAGAGGGCTATCGTCGAACTCGGCGGGCGGGCGAGTGAACGGGAATGAATGAACGCGTAGCCCGTGCCACGTCGACGAGGTCCGTCTTGTCGAGCGGATGTGCGGCACGTGCCGGATGAATCGTTAACGTCCCGCCACGGCATGCACCGGGTTCGCCGAGTTCACGTATCGGTTCGCGGGCCGCGGCAAGCCAAGATTCTCGCGCAGCGTGCGTCCTTCATATTCCGTGCGGAAAAGCCCGCGCCGCTGCAACTCCGGCACCACCTGTTCGGCGAACTCCGTCAAGCCGCCGGGCAACCAGGGCGACATGATGTTGAAGCCGTCGGCGCCTTCTTCCTCGAACCACTGCTGCAACTGGTCCGCGATGCTTCGCGGCGTGCCGACCACCTGCTGATGCCCGCGCGCGCCGGCAATGCGAAGATACAGATCGCGGATAGTCAGGTTATCGCGCCGCGCGAGGTCGAACAGCAGCCGCTGGCGGCTCTTGCCGCCGTTGGTTTCCGGCAGATCGGGCAAAGGTCCGTCGAGCGGGTACTGCGAAAGATCGACGCCGCCCGACATGTTCGACAGCAGCGAGAGGCCGACGGTCGGATGAATCAGGTCCTGCAGCGCGGCGAATTTCGCGTCGGCCTCTTCCTGCGTGCGGCCGACGATCGGAAAAATGCCCGGCATGATCTTCAGATGGTCCGGCGCGCGTCCATACTTCGCGAGCCGGCCTTTGACGTCGCGATAGAACGACTGTGCCTCCTCGAGCGTCTGATGCGCGACGAAGATCACCTCCGCGGTTTGCGCGGCGAGCTCGCGGCCGGCTTCCGAGGCGCCCGCCTGCACGACGACCGGCCAACCCTGCGGCGAACGCGCGACGTTCAGCGGACCGCGGACCTTGAAGTGCTTGCCCGCGTGGCCGAGCACGTGCAGCTTGTCCGGGTCGAAGTACTGACCGCTTTCCTTGTCGCGGATAAACGCATTGTCTTCCCAACTATCCCACAGGCCGGCCACGACGTCGTAGAACTCGCGCGCGCGTTCGTAGCGCAGCGCATGATCGGGGTGGCGCTCGAAACTGAAATTGAGGGCCTCGGATTCGGTGCTCGACGTGACGAGATTCCAGCCCGAGCGTCCGCCGCTCAGATGATCGAGCGACGCGAACTTGCGCGCGAGGTTGTACGGTTCGTTGAACGTGGTGGAGACGGTCGCGATCAGGCCGACGTGTTTCGTCACGACCGAAAGCGCGGACAGCAGCGTCAACGGTTCGAAATGATCGGCGCGCGCGGTGCGCGAGAGCGAGGCGAGATTCGTGTCGCGCACGCTCACGCTGTCGGCGAAAAAGATTGCGTCGAATTTGGCCCGCTCGGCGGTTTGCGCGAGCTCGGCGTAGTGCGCGAAGTCGAGTCCGCCGCCCGCGTGCGCATCGGGATGCCGCCATGCGGCGATATGGTGGCCCGTTTCCATCAGGAAAGCGCCCAGCCTGATCTGCCGCTTCTGCTGTGTTTGTCGATCACCACCGCTCATTGTCTGCTCCGTGAAGTGTTTGTGTGCATGGCGGATACGGCGCGCGTCACCATGCGAGCCGCCATTCCGTGATCGGGGGATTCGCCACCGCCGGAATGCGCGTGCCGCCGCGCGGCGTGTCGTCCTGATCCGGTTCGTCGTGAAGGTTCCGACGCTCGCCGTCGTGGTCGGCGAAATCGGCCAGCACTTCCTCGCGCAAGCGAATGAAGCGGGGATCGTTGCGCTCTCGTGGCCGCGGCAACGCAACGTCGACGATGCGTTTGATGCGGCCGGGCCGCGGCGCCATCGTGACGACACGGTCGCCGAGGTAGAGCGCCTCGTCGACATCGTGCGTGACGAGGATCATCGTGATGCGCTCGTGTTCCCAGATGCGCTGCAACTCGTTTTGCAAACGGCCACGGGTGAGCGCGTCGAGCGCGCCGAACGGTTCGTCGAGCAGCAGCACGCGCGGGCGGTTCACGAGACCGCGCGCGATCGCGACGCGCTGCGCCATGCCGCCCGAAAGCTGATGCGGATACGCATGTTCGAAGCCGTTCAGCCCGACGAGCGCGATATGCTGAGCGACCGCCTCGCGTTTTTCACGCGCGGACAGCGGCGCGTTGCGTAGCGCGGCGAGAATGTTTTGCGACGCGGTGAGCCATGGAAACAGGCGATGATCCTGAAACACGATCCCGCGTTCGAGCGACGTATCGCGCACCTTTTCGCCGGCGACGACGATCTCGCCGCTGTAGTCGGTGTCGAGTCCCGCGATCAGCCGCAGCAACGTCGACTTGCCGCAGCCGCTCGAGCCGAGCACGCTGACGAACTCGCCAGGGCGCACGCGCAGGCTGATGTCGTCGAGCACCGCGAGCGGCGCGCCGTCGCGCTGCGCATAGCGCTTGCTGACGTGGAGAATGTCGAGACTGTCGGAAAGCGTCGAGGAAGTCATGTGTGGTCCATGTCGTCTGTTTATCTAAAACGGCGCGCAAAAATCGCACGCTCCACGGCGCGCGCCAGCGCGTTCAGCGCCCAGCCGGTCACCCCGACGACGATCACGCCGAACAGCACGAGGTCCATGCGGAACTGCTCGCTGCCGTCGATCAGCGTGTTGCCGATGCCGCTGCCGGCCACCAGCAGATATTCGGCGCCGAGCGTGGCGAGCCATGAATAGATCAGCGCGAGATAGATGCCCGTGAAGATCGACGGCAAAGCGGCCGGCAGAATCACGGCGCGGATCAGTTGCCATCGCGAGTAACGGAAGGCGCGCGCGACTTCGATATAGGCGCGCGGCACCGCATGAATGCCGTCGCAGGTATGAGCGGCGACCGGCAGCAACGCGGCAAGCGAGAGAAACACGACCTTCGCCGCATCGCCGAGACCGAACCACACGGAGATCAACGGGATCCACGCGAACAGCGAAATCTGCTTGAACGTGTCGAAGCTCGGGCCGATCATGCGCGTGGCGAGCCGCGAGAAGCCGAGCACGCCGCCGAGCAGCAGGCCGCCCAGCGTGCCGATTACGAAGCCGCTCGCTTCGCGCGCGAGCGACGCGGAGAGCGCCTTGAAAAGCGCGCCGCTCGCGATCTGTTGCCACGCGGTGGCGAGAACCTGCGCGGGACTCACCAGCAAGCCGCTTTTGACCACGTGCGCTTCAGAGACGCCCCACCACAACGCAATCGCGACGACCGGCAAGACGGCGCCGCGCCAGTCGACGCGTGCGAGCAGTGCCCGGCGCGGCCGCGCCGCGCGACGGAACGCGGCGGGCACGTCGCAGCCGCATGAGGCGTCGGCGGAGTGCTTCTGTCTGTTAAAGAGGGCGAGACTCATCGTAGATTCCTCACGTGCGGCACGTAACACCGGTTGCCGCGATCACTCGCGAAACGCCGACGGCTGTCCGCGCCGCAGACGCGCTTCGAGTGCGTCCAGCGACCGGTTCATCGCGTAACCGATGGCGCCCACCACGACCACCGACGCCATCACCAGGTCGAGCTGAAACAATTGCCTGCCGTAGACGATCAGATAGCCGAGCCCCTCGGACGACGCCACCAGTTCGACCACCACCAGCGCGAGCCAGGCCTTGGTAAACGCGAGCCGCACGCCGGTGGCGAGCGTCGGCACGGCGGCGGGCAGGACCAGATGGAAGATCCGTTGCCAGCCGCTGTATTCGAAGACGCGCGCGACTTCATCGAGCGCGGCGGGCGTCTGCCTGAATCCCTGCAGCGTGCTCAAGGTCACCGGAACGAGCGCCGCATGCGCGATCAGAATGTATTTGAGCGGCTCGCCGACGCCCACGAGCAACAGCAGAAACGGCAGCCAGCCGAGTACGGGAATTTGCACGAGCGCGTTGAAACTGGGCAGTACATAGGCTTCGAAAGTGCGTGACAGTCCGAGCGCCGCGCCGAGTGCGAAGCCGAACAGCGTACCCGCGCCGAAGCCGAGCAGCACGCGTTGCAGACTGATCAGCGTGTTGCTCGCGAGATCGCCGCTCTTCGCCAGTTCGACGAAAGTATCGAACACGCGCTCGGGCGGCGGCAAAATCTGCGGTGCGATCCAGCCGCGTTCGCAACCCGTCGCCCATAACGCGAGCAGCAGGGCGGGCAGCAGCCACGGCGCGAGCCGCCAGGCGAGGGCGCGCAGCCGCGCATTGCGATAGAGCGGCGCGCCTCGCGCCACGGGGCCGAGCCGTTCGCTTTCGACCGGGATTGCGGTTTCGCTCATCGTGATCGTTCCGGTTTTAGCTGAGCGTTAATTGAGCATTAGCCGAGCGGTTTGCCGGCGGCGTCGTAACGCGTCCAGTAGTGGTCGAGTTTTTGCGCGCGCAGTGCGTTGTCGAGATACTTCGTCTCGAACCAGTTGTCGACTTCGACCGGCTGCCGGATCAGTTTGAGTTTCAGCGCATCCGTCGCGACGGCTTTGTAGCGCGCGACGATGAACGGGTCGATCAACGGCGAATTGCGGTCCTTCAGGCTTTGATTCGCGAATTCCGCCTGCCACGACGAGTAGGGCACGCCGCTTCGCGCCCACAGTTTGAAGAGCGCGTCGCGGTTCGCTTCGTCGGAGGACCATTGCGCGCCTTTCACAAACGCGTTGACGACGCGCTGCACGATATCCGCATGCGCGCGGTCGAAGTCGTCGAGCACGAGCAGATGCGATTGCCGCGTGAATTGCGGCCCGTCGTTCTGCGATTCGTAGACGACCTTCGCGAGGCCCTGGTCGCGCAGCTTGTACACGTGATAATCGTTGACCGACGCATCGATGCCCCTGGATGCGAGCGCGGCGAGCGAACTCGCGGCATCGAGGTTGATCACGCGGAGATCCCGTTCGTCGAGCTGATTGGCGGCGAGCGCATTGTCGGCGACGAGTTGCAGATTGGTGCCGCGAAAGATCGACACGCGCCGGCCTTTAAGGTCTTTGATCGAGCGGATATCCGAATCCGGCGGCACGGCGACCTTGATGCCGACGCGCACGCCCGAGGCGAGCAGAAGGCGCGTCTTTAGTCCGTTGGCGCGGCCGAGCACCGAAGGCAGATCGCCCTGGAAGGCGAAGTCGAGCGACTTGTCGGCGATCGCTTCGTTGACCGCCGGCCCGGCGCCTTTGAAGAACAGCCATTCGACCTTGATGCCGTCGGCGGCGAATTCCTTTTCGAGCAACTGCTGCAATTGCACGGTGGCCGCGGGCGAGCCGCCGAAGGTGGGCGGATCGCCCGCGCCTTGCTGCGCGACGCCGATGCGGATCACCGCGGGTTTGTCGGCATAGGCGTGCATCGCGGCGAACGAAAGAGCCGCCGCGACGGCAAGGGATTTCAGCAGACTGAGATAGCGCATGCGGGAATGGAAAAGAGAAGAGATAGGGAACGGAATGCGAATGCTCAATTCAGCGCGAGCGCGGCAGCGGCGCCGACAGGCGAGCCCTCGATCGCAACGGACTGTTTGCCGTCCGGTCCCACCGGCACGTCGCCCACGAGCGTCGTGCGATACAACTGCCGGTCGAAGTCGAGATCGAAAATATCGATGGGCGCAAGGTGAGCGGTGGCGCGGTTGTCCCAGAAGGCGATGCTGCCGGCTTCCCACTTGAAGCGCACCGTGAATTCCGGCCGCGTGACGTGTTCCCACAGTAGTTCGAGCAACACCTGGCTCTCGCGCGGCGTGACGCCGGCTATCGACTTGAGAAAACTCGGGCTGACGTAGAGCGCGCGTTCGCCGGTTTCCGGATGAACGCGCACGAGCGGATGTTCGGTGACGAGCACACGCTGTTCGACGGCTTTGACATATGCCTCGGTGCCGCTCGCGCCGGCCGGCGGCGCGAAGCGGTGAACGCCGCGCAAACCGTCGACGAATGCCCGCAGCGGGGCGGAAAGCTTGTGATAAGCGGCGACCAGATTGGTCCATTGCGTGTCGCCGCCATAAGGCGGAATGGTCACGCCGCGCAGGATCGATGCCCACGGCGGATTGACGGCCGCCGTCACATCGGTATGCCAGCCCGTCCATGGACGCAGCAGCGCCTGTCCCTCGAAACGCGTCGCCTGGCGATACTTCGAGATCGAATAGATCTCGGGGTGGCCGTCCACATGACCGAACACCGGATGCCCTAACGTCAACTCGCCGAACTGCGCCGAGAAAGCGATGTGCTGCTCGTGCGTCAGAAACTGTTCACGAAAGAACACGACGCGCCACTTCAAAAGCGCCGCGCGAATGTCCGCGATCTGACGCGCGTTTAGTTGCTGAGTGAGATCGACGCCGTGAATTTCCGCGCCGATGTGCGCGGAAAGCGGTTTGATTTCGATCGACTGCGCTTCCTGCAATGCTGCTGCGCTCATGCAAGGCTCCTGGGCAAAAGGCGTCTCTGGCTGCGTCACCGGCAACCGGTACTACACGTTAGATTCGCCGGCGCTCGAATCCAACCAATCTTTGCAACTAAGAAAATCAGCAGAAGTTCGAATCGCACCGCATGCGGGCCGCTGCCGAATGATTTTTCACATTGACGGCGCGGCATTCATCGATGCCTGATTGACGCAATCCGCGCTATAGCGTGAAGCGAATTTGCAAACACGAATCTTCAAAAAAATAAGCAAAGCGAAATTTGTTGGTTGGGACGTGCGTGCAACACCGCGATACTGCGCAACCAGGGCAACGCGCACGGCTGCAATTCGTCCATCCCGTGCTTGCAGCAGCCTACATGCCGCCCATTCCTCAAGACCGACATCAACCACACCATGACGCACGCCGCGAACCCCGACCAGGCCGCACTCGACACGCTCCGACTACTCGGTCCCGCGCCGGAGAACTGGGTGCCCGATCGCGCGGGCATCGACCACAACGTCGTCGTTGTCGGCGGCGGTCAAACCGGTAGCGCGTTCGCCTTTGCGCTCAGGCGCGCCGGCATCGGCCGGGTGGCGGTGATCGACGCCGCGCCGGACGAAAGCCGGGCAGGGGTGTGGCTCACGCGCGCGCGCATGAACAAGCTGCGCACGCCGAAGTCGCTCGTGGGTCCCGAAAGCGGCTTGCCCGGTTTGAGTTTTCAGGCGTGGTATGAGGCGCGCTTCGGCGTTCAAGCGTACGCGCGGATCGACCGGATTCCCCGCACGCATTGGGCCGACTATCTGCGCTGGTATCGGCGCTTTCTCGACATTCCGATTCGCTACGGCACGCGCTTGACACGTATCGAGCCGGCGGAATCACACTTCCGTCTTCACCTCGAGATTCGCGACGCCGACGGGCTGCGCCATACCGTCGAGACCGCGCGCAAGATCGTGCTCGGCAACGGCGTGGCCGGCAATGGTGGCGCGTTCATTCCAGAGGTCGTCAGGCATCTGCCGGATTCGTTGCATGCGCACACGTCCGGCGAAATCGAGTTCGCGACGCTGCGCGGCAAATCCGTCGCGGTGCTCGGCAGCGCCGCGTCCGCGTTCGACGCCGCCGGCACCGCGCTCGAAGCGGGTGCCGCCGAAGTGCATCTGTTCGCGCGGCGCCACGCGATTTCCTCGGTGCCGATCACGCGAACCCGCGCGTATCCCGGCGCCTACGACAACTATCACGCGTTGCCCGATGCCGTGCGTTGGGCGCAGGCACGGCGCTTTCGCCGCTTCGGATCGACGCCGCCGCCCGATGCGATCGAGCGCGCCACACGCTTTAGCGAGTTTCATCTGCATCTCGGCACGCAATGGGACGAGGCACGCGATACCGGCGGACGAATTCACGCGAGCGCCGCCGGTGAGTCGTTCGAGTTCGACTTCGTGATCTCGGGCACCGGCTATTTCGTCGACCCCGCCCGGCGCGCGGAACTGAACGGGATCGCATCGCATATCCGTCTGTGGCGCGATCAATATGCCGCGCCTGCCGGCGACGCCGACGACTACCTTGGCGCGCATCCGTATCTCGGCGCGGCGCTCGAATATCTCGAGAAAGTCCCCGGTAGCGCGCCTTATCTGCGCGACATCCATGTCTATAACCCGGGCGCTTTCGTGAGTTTCGGCCTGCCGGTCGGCGACGTGCCGAGCATGAAGCGGGACATTCCCGCCGTGGTGCAGCGAATCAGCCGCGATCTGTTTCTTGCCGATCTGGATCTGCATGAAGCGCGTATCAACGGCGACATCCCGGCCGAGTTCGATGAATCGATCTACGCGCACCGTGTCTGGCATGCCGACAAAGTCCACGCCGCCTGAAAAGCGCGCCGTCGATCAGCGGCGGTCCATGGCGATCAAGGACGATTGCATCAATTGAAACGAGAGGAGCCCGGAACCATCATGTCCACCCAGTTCGAAACGATTGCGACGCGAGGCGCGGGCGAGGCGCACCAAAGCGGCGGCAACGACAACGCCAGGCGTCGTCGGTTGTCACGCGGTGTGCCGAGCGCAAGTCTTGCCGCCGTGGCATGGCTTGGCAGCGCCGCGCTTACCGCGTGGTGGCCCAGTCTCGACGACTGGCCCTACACGAAAGAATTCGTCGCGCTAAAACTCGTGCTTGCCGCGTTCGCCATCGCGACGGGCATTGCAGGATGGCGTAACGAATCGTCGAATCCTGCCACGACGCGCACGGCACGCACCCGTGCCTGGCTCAGCGCGATGCCGTGGCTGCTCGCGCTGGCGTTAGGCGTCAGCGCATGGGAAGTCGTCACGGCCCAACTCGAATGGCTGCCGCGGCCGTTTTTTGCGCCACCGCAGGCGCTGATCGGCGTCTATCTGGATGACTATCCGCGGCTGGGCACGAGCGTCGTCCATTCGTTTGGATTGCTCGCCTACGGCTACCTGCTCGGCGCGGCCGCGGGGTTCGTGACGGGCGTGAGCATCGGCTGGTCGCAGGCCGTCAGCTACTGGGTGCACCCGGTGTTGCGGCTGATCGGACCGTTGCCGGCCACCGCGTGGCTGCCGCTCGCGTTCTTCTTTTTTCCGTCGAGCTTTAGCGCGAGCGTGTTTCTGATCGCGCTGGCGACCGCGTTTCCGGTTGCCGTGCTGACGTGGTCAGGCGTGGCCGGCGTCAATTCGGCGTACTACGACATCGCGCGCACGCTCGGCGCGAGACCCGGTTTTCTGATCCTGCGAGTCGCGATTCCCGCGGCGCTGCCCTCGGTGTTCGTCGGCCTGTTCATGGGGCTCGGCGCATCGTTTTCGGTGCTGATCGTCGCCGAGATGATGGGTGTAAAAGCGGGGCTCGGCTGGTATCTGCAATGGGCGCAAGGCTGGGCGGCGTATTCGAACATGTATGCGGCGCTGCTGGTGATGGCGTTGATGTGCTCCGGCCTCATCACGTTGCTGTTTCGTCTGCGCGACCGCTTGCTGGTCTGGCAAAAAGGATTGCTCAAATGGTAGCCGTGCCCGAAGTACTGAATCGATCCGCCGCGCTGGCGCCGGTCAGCGACGGCGCGCGCATCGACGTGCGTCACGTCAGTCATCAATTCGCGCTGCGTGGCGCCGCGTTGCCTGTGTTGCAGGACGTGAGCTTCACCGTCGAGCCCGGCGAATTTGTCGCGCTGCTCGGCCCGAGCGGGTGTGGCAAGTCGACGCTGCTGCGTCTCGTCGCGGGGCTCGATACGCCGACGCAGGGCACGCTGCATGCCGACGGCGCGGCGATCACAGGGCCGGACCCGTCGCGCGTGGTGGTGTTTCAGGACCCGACCTTGTATCCGTGGCGCACGGTGCGCGGCAACGTCGGCATCGGTCCGCAGGCGCAGCGCAAACGCTTCGCCCGGCGCGGCGGCCCGCAAGACGAGCGCGTGCGGCAAAGGATCGACGCGGCGTTGGAGCTGGTCGGCCTGAGCGATTTCGCCGAGGCGTTTCCGCATCAGTTGTCGGGCGGCATGGCGCAGCGGGTCGCGTTGGCGCGCGCGCTGGTCAACGATCCAGCGCTGCTGGTGCTGGACGAACCGTTCGGCAAGCTCGATTCGCTCACCCGTATCCGCATGCAAGGGGAACTCGCGCGACTGTGGCGAGCCGCGCGCTTTTCCGTGCTGCTGGTGACGCACGACGTGGAAGAGGCCTTGTTGCTCGCCGACCGCGTGATCGTCTTCAGCGAACGGCCGGCGCGTGTCGTGGCCGAAGTGCGCAACGACGCGCCATATCCGCGTCATCGTGACGATCCGAAGCTGGTGGCGTTGCGCCGCGAAGTGCTCGCGCAGCTCGGACTCGATACCTGAATCGAATAAAACAATCGAACGACCAGAGGAACAACAAAATGAATCCCTACGATGAATCTCCGCCAAGCCTCGCCCGTCGCGCATGGCTGCGCAAGACAGCCTTGAGCGCCGGCGCCGTGGCGTTCGGTGGCACGGCGCTGAGCCTGGCGGCGTCGCGCGCCCTCGCCCAGGCGGGGCAAGCGCCGCTCAAGCCGCTCAAGCTCTCGTGGAATGCGGGCGCGATCTGCACCGCGCCCGTCGCGGTTGCGGTGAAGCAAGGCTTCTTTCGACAACATGGTTTGGATGTCGAACTAATCAATTTTTCCGGTTCGACCGATCAGTTGCTCGAGGCCATCGCCACAGGAAAATCCGATGCGGGCGTCGGCATGGCGCTGCGCTGGATCAAGCCGCTGGAGCAGGGCTTCGACGTGAAACTAACTGCCGGCATTCACGGCGGCTGCATGCGTTTGCTGGCCACGCGCTCGTCGGGCATCGTCGACGTGGCGGGGCTGAAGGGCCGCACGATCGGCGTCAGCGACATGGCGAGTCCCACCAAAAATTTCTTCGCCATCGTGCTGAAGAAGATCGGTGTCGATCCCGAGCGCGACGTGAACTGGCGCCAGTACCCGGCCAACCTGCTGGGCGAGGCGTTGAAGAAAGGCGAAGTGCAGGCCATCGCGGACGGCGATCCGACCATCTGGACGATCCGCGAGTCCGATCATCTTTACGAGGTGTCGAATAACCTGTGCGGCGAATACCAGACGCGTTCCTGCTGCGTGCTCGGCGTGCGCGGCTCGCTCGTGCGAAAGGATCGTGTCACCGCGCAGGCATTGACTCAGGCATTGCTCGAAGCGACGGAGTGGACCGCCAATCATCCGGCGGATGCGGCGGCGATTTTCTCGGCTTACACGCCGTCCGCCGACGTCGGGCAATTGACGGCGATGCTCAAGAGCCATACCGATCGCCATCATCCGGTGGGCGATGCGTTCAAGAAGGAAATCTCGCTGTATGCCGACGACCTGAAGACGGTCGGCGTGCTGAACAGCGGTACGGATTCGAACCGCCTGGCGAATCGCGTGTTCGCGGATGTGTTGGCGTAGCGGGTGCGTCTGGACGCTGTCATACCGATGCGGTTCGCGCTCGACCCACCCCGGCCCCAGGTGAGTCAGCGCGTCACAGCCGAGCAAGCGCATCGCGATTTGTAATCAGCTACGCATGAAAGCATGGAGTCTCCGCGGACTTCAAAATTGCCGACGCTGTTCGATTCAATCGCATTACAATCGAGATAACTGCCATTCGATCTATCCTGGGGACCACGACACCGCCATGTCAGAACACGCCAAAGGCACAGCCCGCAAGATCAAGGGCGCCGATCAGGAGACCCCTCGCTCGTCGCTTTTCGTCGGCTCGACCGAAAAGGCGTTTCAGGTGCTGCATGCTTTCGACGGCCCAAGCCGTCACATGACGCTTGTCGATATCGCAAGAGCGTCGGGTCTCGACCGCAGCGCGACGCAGCGTCTCGTGCATACGCTGGAAGCGCTCGGCTATCTTTACCGCATCCCCGATACACGCAACTACGGTCTCACCACGAAAGTCCTGCAGTTCTCCTACAACTACGTGCGCGCCAACGAGCTGATCGACAAGGCGTCGCCGTATCTGCTCGACATCAGCCGGCGCCTCGGCGAAACCACCAATCTGCTGGAGCTCGACGGTCACGACATCGTGTTCGTCGCGCGTTTTCCGGGCCAGCATCTGGTCAACATCGACATCGTGGTCGGCGCGCGCTTGCCGGCCATGTTCACCGCCGCCGGCATCGCGATCCTGTCGCGTCTGTCCGACGAGCGGGTCCGCGAAATCCTCGCGCAAACGCGCCTCGATCCGCTCACGCACTACACGGAAACCAATCCCGACAAACTGCTCGAACGCGTGCGCAAGGTCGCGCGGCGCGGCTACGCGGTGATCGAGAACGAAACCGTGCTCGGCGATATTTCCGTGGCCGCGCCGGTGACGGATCACGGCGGCATGGGCGTGGCCGCCATCAACATCTCGGTGCCGACGTCGCGCTGGTCGCGCGAGAAGGTCGAAGCCGAACTCGCGCAACATGTGCAGGTGGCCGCAACGTCGATTTCGAAATCGCGGCTCGCCGGCTATCAGCGCTGATCGATTACAGCCGCCGCTCGAAGAGGTCGAGCTGTTTTTCCAGTTCGATCCGCAGATTCGCCGACACCTCCGGCGCCGCCTCCACCAGCGGCGCGAGCATCGTGGGCGCATGCACGCCGATCAGATCCATTACCGATTTCATCGGCCCCGGATTGGTCTCGGCAAACGCGAGATTCATCAGCGGAATCAGCGAGCGGTGCAACGCGAGGGCCTCTTGCGTCTTACCGTCGACGGCGAGTTGATGGATCTTGCGCCAGGCGCTCGGCAACAGGCTGGCCGTCACGACGATGCCGCCACGCGCGCCCGCCGCGACATGCAACGGGAACAGCGTATCTTCGCCGCTCAACACGGAGAATGATTCATCGACACCGGCAACCGTGCGCAGAAAGTGCCACATGTCGGTATTGCACGCCTTCATGCCGATGATCCGCTCGTGCTTCGACAATTCGTGCAGCACTTCCGGCGCGATCGAAATGCGCGTGCGATACGGAATCTCATAGATCAGGATCGGCAACGGCGACTCGTCCGCGTAGCGCAGGAAGTAGTCGCGAATGCCGCGTTGCGTCGGATTCGTGTAGTAGGGCGTCAGCACCAGCAAGCCGTCCGCGCCCGCCGCGGCGAATTCCTTGCCCGCCTGCATCGCGTCGTGGTATCCGGGGTCGAGCACGCCCGCGATGACGGGGATACGTCCCGCCGCTTCCTCGGCGGCGATGCCTGCCATGCGGATACGCTCGGCACGCGCCAGTGCGCCGTATTCGCCGGTGCCGCCGAGCGGCACGACGCCGTCCACGCCCTGCTTGAGCAGATAGCGCATCAAGATACGAGCCGCGCCGATGTCGACCGTGTCGTCGGTGTTGACCGGCGTCGGAATGGCCGGCAGAACGCCACGCAGTTGTTGTGCAGAAAGCATGAAGAGTCTCTGTGATTGGATGGGTTTTCAGGCCGCGAGGCTGCGACGGCGCAAACGGTCCGCGACCCAGATGAGCGCGGCGATAAAGATGAAAAGACAAGTCGACACGGCGGCGATGACCGGCGAAATCTGCATCGTGATTTCGTCCCAGAACTGCTTGGGCAAGGTCGTGCTCATGCCGCCCGAGGTGAACAGCGCGATCGTCAGTTCATCGAACGAGGTCGCGAACGCGAACAGGAACGACGACATCAAGCCCGCGCCGAGAATCGGGAACGTGATGCGGCGCAGCGTGGCCCACGGCCTCGCGCCCATGCTTTGCGCGGCGAGGTCGAGGCGCGTGTCGTAGTTGCGCAGCACAGCCATCATCGTGATCACCACGTAAGGCACCGCGACCGTGGTGTGAGCGAGGACGAGGCCGAGCGACGAGCCCACCAGTCCGATCTTCGCGAAGAAATAGAAGATGCCGACGGCGACGATCATCCGCGGGACGACGATGGGCGCCAGCACGAACGCGAGCATGGCCGCCTTGCCGCGCATGCCGCCGCGCGCGAGCAGGAACGCGGCGGGCGTGCCGATCAGCATCGACAGCAAACCGGTGCCGATACCAACGAGCATCGAGCGCGTGATCGCCTGCATCCACAGCGGCGAATCGACGATCTGCCGATACCATTGCAGCGAAAAACCGTGCGGCGGCCACGTGAGTCCCGAGGCAGAATCGAATGACAGCGGGATCATCAGGAACGCCGGCGCGGTGAGGAACACCAGCAGCGCAAACACGACCACGCGCAGCGTCAGGCTTGCGCCGCTGCCGGAGGCGGCTTGCCTGCTGCCCTTGCGCTGCCTGGGCAGCAGGGCGAGCAGGGCATCGGTGGCGTTGCCGAGCGAGGTCAGGATCAGGTCGCCGAGTTTGCGGCTCCAGCCGCGGCCGGTGCGTGAGCCCTTGGCGTCCGCGCTTTCGCCCGCCATGGTCGAGAGGCCGAACATGCGGTCGTACACGAGAAATACGATCAGCACGACGGCGAGCAGCAGCACGGAGATCGCGCCGGCGAAACCCCAGTTCAGCGCCTGCATCACCTGATCGATGATCAGTTGCGTGATCATCGTTTGATGGCGGCCGCCGAGCAGGGTCGGCGTAATGAAGAAGCCGATCGCGGTGACGAACACCATCAGCGCGCCGGCCGCGACGCCTGGCAACGACAGCGGAAAATATACCTTCCAGAACACGGTGCCGGGCCGCGCGCCGAGCGTGGCCGCCGCGCTCGTCAGGCGGCGATCGATGTTCTCCATGACCGACAGCATGGTCAGCACCGCGAGCGGCATCAGCGCGTGCACCATGCCGACGATCACGCTGGAGAAGTGATAGAGCAGGCTCAACGGTTCGTCGATGATGCCGAGCTTGAGCAGCACCTGATTGACGACGCCATTGCGCCCGAGGAGCACGACCCATGCGAACGTGCGCACGAGAAAGCTGGTCCAGAACGACAGCAGCACCCAGAAGAGCAGGCGGTTCTTGCGTTTACGCGTCAGCGACGAGATCAGATACGCGATCGGGTAGCCGGTCAGCACCGAGAAGAACGTGGTCCATAGCGACACCTTCAAGGTGATCAGCAGCACGTCCACATACACGGACGAGGCGAAGAGCCGCTTGTATTCGGTGAATGTGAAGCCGCTGTCGTTGTGAATGCTCAGCAGCAGAAGCTGGCCGACCGGATAGACGAGCATCACGAGCAGCAGCACGACGAGCGGCGCGCCCTTGGCGCCGGGACGCAGCCACCTGCGCCATGTCGGCCGGCGCGGCACAGGCTGGGTGGATTGCGCGGGCTGCGAAGAGTGTGCGCCGAGAGCGGAATGATTCATCGCTTACCCCGCGATCGCGACGGCGTCGGCGGCGAGCCACGACAGGCCGAGCGTTTGCCCGACTTCGTAACGGCTGCCGAAACGGTTGGTGGGGAAGGCGGCGACGAGCGGCGCGGCGTCGGCCGCGGGCGGCTGCAGATAAAGCTTGGTCATGCTGCCGGTCACCATGATGTCGGTGAGCCTTGCCGACAAAGTGCCGCCATTGCCCGACTCATCGCTCGCGCCGTCGTGCACGCGCAGGTTCTGCGGACGCAGCATCAGCTTGACGGGCTTGCCGTTGCCGATCACCGGGTCGTAGGCCATTGCGTGGCCTTGCGCGACGCCTTGCACGCTGATCTGCACCTGATCGCCGCTGCGGTCCGTGACGATCGCGTCGAGCAAATTCGACTCGCCGAGAAAGTCCGCGACGAACACGCTGTTCGGCCGGAAGTACAGATCGGCCGGCGTGCCCAGTTGCGCGATCGAGCCCGCGTTCATCAGGCAGATGCGGTCCGACATGGTCATCGCTTCTTCCTGGTCGTGCGTGACGTAGACGATCGTCGTGCCGAGTTCGCGATGAATGCGCTTGATTTCGAGCTGCATGTGATCGCGCAGTTTCTTGTCGAGCGCGCCGAGCGGTTCGTCCATCAGGATGATCGACGGGCGGTAGACCATGCAGCGCGCGAGCGCGATCCGCTGCTGCTGGCCGCCGGAGAGTTCGCGCGGGAAACGGTGCGCGACGTGCGGCAGATGCACCATTTCCAGCGCCTGCATCACCTTGGCGTGAGTCGCCTTCGCGTCGAGCTTGCGCATCTGCAGCGGAAACGCGATGTTCTGCGCGACCGTCATGTGCGGAAACAACGCGTAATTCTGGAACACCATGCCGATGTCGCGTTCATACGGCGCGCCATAGGTCACGTCGGCGCCGTTGATGCGGATCTGTCCTTCGTCGGGTTGAGCGAGGCCGGCGATCAGGCTGAGCAGCGTGGTCTTGCCCGAGCCGCTCGGTCCGAGCAAGGTCAGGAATTCGCCCTCGGCGACGTCGAGACTGGTCGGCGCGAGCGCGACGAAGTCGCCATAACGTTTGCACAGCCCTGCGATCTGAAGATTCGAAGCGGACATGAAATCGGCCTCCGTGAAAAGGTGACAGGAATCGGCGGCGCGCGCTTACGTCAGGATCCAGCGGTTGAACCGTTCGAGCGCGACACTCTGGTTTTCCTGCCAGTACTTCGCGTCGATATGCAGGCCGTTGGTCATGTTCTGCGGATAAGTGGGGCAGTTTTTCGCGATCTCCGGCTTGATGAAGTTGAACGCTTCCGGCTGCGTGAGCCCGGCCGGGAAGTAGTCGACGAGTGTGGCCTGGCGTTTCGGATCAGAGGCGAACTTGATGAACTCGCGGCACGCATCGGCATTCGGCGTGCCCTTCAGGATCGACCAGTTATCGACGCCCCAGATGTTCTGGTTCCAGACAATAGCCACCGGCGCCCCGTTGGCGATCGCCGATTGCGCGCGCGACACCCACGTGCTGATCATGTCCACTTCGCCCGAGCCCAGCATCTGCTCGACTTGCGCGCCGGTGGTCCACCACACGTCGACGTGCTTCGATATCTTGCCGAGGCTGGCGAAGCCGCGGTCGAGATTGCACGGATAGACTTGCCCGGTCGGCACGCCGTCGGCCATCAATGCCTGCTCCATCGTGTCGAACGGATACTTGCGCAGGCCGCGGCGCGCCGGGAAGTCCTTCACGTTCCACATGTCGGCCCATGACGTGGGCGCCTTGCGGCCCTTGAACGCGTCGGTGCGATAGGCGAGCACGGTGGTGTAGATGTTGGTGGCGACACCGTACGGTGACATGTATTGCTTCGGGATCCTCGATATCACCGGATCGGCTTCGAGGCCGTGCTTCTCCAGATATTCCTTGCCGCCGCCGGTCAACAGAAGAATCGCCGGCTGGCTGATCTTCGCCATGTCCCATGTGTAGCTGCCGGTCTCGACCATGCTCCTGATCAACGCGGTCGGCTCGGCGTTCGCCTGCACGCCGACCACTTCGATGCCGGTCTTCTCCGTGAAGGGCCGGTAGAACGCTGCGCCGTAGGCCTTCGTGTAGATGCCGCCGTCGTCGCGAATCACGATCCGCTTGCCGGCCGCGCGCGACGGCGTCCAGACGAACGGGAACGCGACTGCCGCCGTCCCTGCCAGCGCCGTCTTGATGGCCGCGCGGCGGCCGGGTTGCTGAATCTGATGGCGTGTGGTCTGCTTTTTCATGACGACTCCAGGAGAAGAGGAAAGGCCGGAAATGCGAAAGCTCAAGCCGCGCGTACGGCGCAACAGGGGCAACACAACAGGGAAGGGGCGTCAGGGCAGCAGACGGCCGGGGTTGAATAGCCGGTGCGGGTCGAGCGCCTGCTTCACCGCGCGCATCAGCGCGAGTTCGGCGACGGATTTGTAATGCGCCATTTCGCTGAGCCCGGTCTGGCCGACGCCGTGTTCGGCGCTGAAGGTGCCGTGCAATTCGTGCGCGATGTCGTTCACGCAACGGCGCATCACGACGGCCATCGCGGCTGGGTCGGCGAGTGCGCGCCAGGCGTCGAACGTGAAGAAGGGGATGAAGTGCACGTTGCCGTCGCCGAGATGGGCGACGATCACGATGTCGAGACCGTCGACGAGTTCATGGACCGCGCGGGTGGCCTGCTCGATGAAAGCGGGCACGGCGGACACCGGCACGGCGCAATCGGTGGTCAAGCCCACGCCGCCTTTCTTGTTCGCTTCGGACACGCTGTGGCGAATTTCCCAAAGCGCGGCGCGTTGCGTGTCGTTGCTGGCGAGTACCGCGTCGACGATGAGGTTCGCTTGCGCAGCTTCTTCGAGCGTGTGTTGCAGCAGTTCGGCCATCTCGCCGCCGCCGCGCGTGTCCGCGAGTTCGACCAGCACGTGCCAGTCGTGCAGGTCGCCGAGCGGATTGCGGCGCTCGGGCACCTGTTCGATGACGAGTTCGAGTTGACGGCGGTTGATCATCTCGAACGCGCTGAGCCGCGAACCGCACGCGGCCTGAAACATGCCGAGAATGCGCAGCGCGGCCGCCGGATCGACCGGCGCGAACCACGCGAGCGCGTGATGCGTCGGCAGCGGATGCAGCTTCAGCGTGGCCGCCGTGATGATGCCGAGCGTGCCTTCGGTGCCGATGAACAGATGCTTCAGATCGAGGCCGGTATTGTCCTTGCGCAGCGCGCGCAGGCCGTTCCATACGGTGCCGTCCGCGAGCACGACTTCGACGCCGAGTACGTTGTCGCGCGTATTGCCGTAGCGCAAGACGCCGGTGCCGCCCGCATTCGTCGCCAGATTGCCGCCGATCTGGCACGAGCCTTCTGCGCCGAGACTCACCGGGTAGAGGCGCTGCTGCGCCGCGGCCGCATCCTGCACGGTCTTCAGCACGCAGCCGGCTTCGACTTCCATCGAACCGTTGGCGGCGTCGATCGAGCGAATGCGCCGCATCCGCGACAGATTGACGATGACGGGCCGAACACCCTCGCTCGCTGGCACCGCGCCGCCGCACAGGCTCGTGTTGCCGCCTTGCGGAAGAACCGGCACGCCATGCGCCGCGCACAGGCGAACCACCGCGGACACCTGCGCCGTCGTGGACGGCATCACGACACAGGCCGCCGGCGCCTTGTAGCGGCCGCGCCAGTCCTCGGTGAAACCGTCGAGGTCGGCCTCGTCGGTCAGGACCGCATTCGTGCCGAGCTCGGTTCTCAGGATAGCTAACAAGGGCGCGACAGGGTTCATTTCCGGTTCCTTGATCGGGCGTTGACTTCGAGTCCAATGGGGGAGGCCAGCGGGTCTGGGAAAAGCATAAAAGCAAAAAAATCGCATTGAAATGCAAGTAATCGCATTGCAATCAAAATGCGCGTTTTTCCTGAGAGATGATTTTGCGAATGGCGGTGGGAAGCTTACGGGCGGGGGGCGCAGAAGGAGGCGACGGCATTTGAAGACGCGACCCGAAGCTTGGCATGCCCGGCGACGAATGGATTAGCGACGCGTATCACAAGCGGGGGCCGCCGCGACGACGGCGCCCTGAACTGAAAACCTATAACGCCGCGTCCACGCCGATTACTTCGACAGCCTTGCGCTGATACCCGTCAGTGGCGAGCAACAAACTGCGCGTGTATTCATGCTCGACCTGCTGCGCGCGAATCTGGGCGATATCGCGCTCCTCGACGATCTCGCCGTTGCGCATCACCGCGACGCGTTGACAGAGAAAGCCGACCACCGCGAGGTTATGGCTGACCAGCACCATGGTCGGCTTGCGTTCACGATGCAGGCGCCGCAGCAGATTGAGAATTTCAGCCTGCACGGAAACGTCGAGCGCGGAGGTCGGCTCGTCGAGCAGCAGCACGCGCGGTTCGACGATCAACGCGCGCGCGATCGCCACACGCTGGCGCTGGCCGCCCGAAAGCTGATGAGGATAGCGAAATCGGAACGCCGGCCCGAGCCCGACTTCGAGCAAGGCTTGCACGATGCGCTCTTCCTGCCGGTCGATGCCGTTGATCGCCAGCGGCTCGCGCAGCGTCTGATCGACGGTGAAGCGCGGGTGCAGCGACGCGTACGGGTCCTGAAACACCATTTGCACGTCGCGTCTGAACGAGCGGTCGATCTTCTCGCCCAATACATGCCGTCCGACCTGCATGCGTCCGCCGGCCAGCGGCGTGAGCCCCGACAGCGCCCGCAAGATGGTCGACTTGCCGGAACCCGATTCGCCGACAAGGCCGAATACCTCGCCGTCGCCGACATGAAAACTGGCGTCTTTCACGGCGTTGAAATAGCCGGTTTTCGTCTTGAAGCGGATTTGCGCTTCCTGAACGTCGATCATGCCGGCGCTCCCGTGGATTGCGTGAGCCAAGCCGGGTCGCGCGCGAGCACGGGCAATTCGTCCGGCGGGTCGACGAGCGGCGGATTGGCGGCCAGCAGGCCGCGCGTATAAGGATGCTGCGCATGCGCCAGATCGCGCGCCGCGCAGGTTTCGACCACACGTCCCGCGTACATCACGACGACGCGGTCGCAGAACGACATCACCAGCGGCAGATCGTGACTGATCAGAATCAGGCCGGTGTCGTGCTTCGCGATCATTTCATCGAGAATGCCGAGCACTTGCACGGAGACCAGCACGTCGAGCGCACTGGTGGGTTCGTCGGCGACCAGCAATCGCGGTCCCGAAGAGACCATCATCGCGATCATCACGCGCTGGCCCATGCCGCCGGACAGTTCGTGCGGATACGCATCCGCGACCCGTTCGGGATGGCGGATATGCACGGCGGCGAGCGCGGCGACGATCTTTGCGCGCATCGCTTTGCGGCCCAGTTTCGGATCGTGCAACGCGAACGCCTCGCGCATTTGCTGCGCCACGGTCATCACCGGGTTGAGCGAATATTTGGGGTCCTGCAGAATCATGCCCATCTGCTGGCCGCACAGGCGGCGCCGTTTGCGCGGCGGCATGGCGAGCAGATCCTGGCCGTGAAAGCGCAGCGTTTTCGCCGTGCACTGCGCGGCGGGCGGCAGCAAACCGAGCAATGCGCGCCCGGTCAACGATTTGCCCGAACCCGATTCGCCGACGATGCCGAGCCGTTCGCCCTTGTTGACGGTCAGCGAAAGGCCGCGCACGGCTTCGGTCAACGTGCCGTCGTGGCCACGAAAGCCCACGCGCAGATCGTCGATTTCGCACAGAGCCTGATTGGAATCGGCGTTCATTTTCAGCCTCCGTGGCGCGGATCGAAGACGTCGCGCAAGCCGTCGCCGAGCAGATTGAACGACAGGCTCACGAGGAGAATGGCGAAGCCGGGAATCGTCGCGACCCACCAGGCGTCGAGCAATACGTTGCGCCCCGATGCCACCATGAAGCCCCATTCCGGGCTGGGCGGCTGCGCGCCCAGCCCGAGAAAGCCGAGACCGGCGACCGTCAGAATGATGCCGGCCATGTCGAGCGTCGCGCGCACGATCACAGACGACGAACACAACGGCATCACGCAGCGCAGCAGCAAGCGCAGGCGCGAGGCGCCCTGCAAACGCGCGACGTGCATGAAGTCCGCTTGCACGATGCGCAGCGTTTCGGCGCGCGCGAGCCGCGCATAGGCGGGCCACGCGGTAATCGAAATCGCGATCACCGCATTGATCACGCCGGGGCCGAGCGCGGCGGCGAAGGCGAGCGCCAGCACGATCTTCGGAAAGGCGAGGGCGATGTCGGTGATGCGCATCAGCACGTTATCGATCCAGCCGCCGAAGAAGCCCGCCGTGGTGCCCACCGCCAAACCGACCGGCACGACGATCACGACCACGAGGATGGCGATCGACAGCGTCAGGCGCGAGCCGTCAATCAGGCGCGAAAGAATATCGCGTCCGAGCTGATCGGTGCCGAGCCAATGCGAGACGGAACCCGGCGGCAGCAAGCGGTCCGCCAGCACCTGCTGCAACGGATCGTGCGGCGCAAGTAGCGGCGCGACCGCCGCGACGATAATCAGCAACGCCAGAATCACGAAGCCGAACACCGACAGCGGATTGCCGGTGAAACGCCGCCAGCGCCGATACGCGAGCCCGAGCGCGGCCTGTTTGCGCGAGCCTGGCGTGTCGCTCAGCAGCCAGTCTTTCCAGTGTCGGGGTGGTGCGTTCATCGGTCAGTCCTGCGTTGAATCGTCGGTGGAAGGAGGCACGGCGTGACTCTGCGGAACATCAACGGGCGCGCGGATCGAACACGCGGTAGAGCGCGTCGGTCAGCAGGTTGAGGGCGATGAAGGTGATGCCGATCACGAGCGTGCTGCCGAGCACCGCGTTCATGTCGGCGTTGAGCAATGCGCCGGTCAGGTATGAACCGATGCCGGGCCACGCGAATACGATTTCGGTGAGCACCGAGCCTTCGAGCAGATAGCTGTACGCAAGCGCTATCACGGTGAGGAGCGGCACGGCGATGTTGCCGAATGCATGACGCCAGATCACGCGGCGCTCGGGCAGACCCTTCGCGCGCGCCGTCGTGATGTATTCCTGGCTTAGCTGATCGAGCATGAACGAGCGTGTCATGCGGCTCAAATAGGCGACCGAGTAATAGCCGAGAATCGCGGCGGGCAACGCGATATGCGACACGGCGTTGAAAAACACGTCCCATTCGCTGGCGAGCAGCGCGTCGATCAGCAGGCTGCCGGTATGCGTATCGACCATACCGTCGAATACCGGATCGATGCGGCCGGGACCGGACACCCAATGCAGCTTCGCGTAAAACAGCAGCAGGCCCATCAGGCCGAGCCAGAACACCGGCACTGAACTGCCGATCAGGCCGACGAAACGCGCGACATGATCGATCCAGCGGTTATGACGAACCGCGGCGATCACGCCGAGCGGCACGCCGACCAGCACGCCGAGAATCGTCGATAAGGTCGCGAGTTCGAGCGTGGCGGGGAAGACGCGCTTGATGTCGTCGATCACCGGATTCGCCGTTAGGAGCGACATGCCGAGATTGCCGTGCAGCACGTCGCGCACGTAGATCAGGAATTGCACCGCGAGGGGCTTGTCGAGACCGAGTTCGATACGCATCGCCGCATACGCCTGCGCGGAAGCGCGGTCGCCGAGCACCGCCAGCACCGGATCGATCGGCACCTTGCGGCCGATGATGAACGTCACCGCGAGCAGGCCGATGAACGTAATCAGCAGCGTGAGCGCCCAGCGCAGCAGACGCAAGGTCCAGCGCACGCTGCCGTGATCGGCGGAGAGCGCGCGCACGCGGTCCAGCGTGCTAACAGGTGTGATCGGAGTCGACATAATTTTTCCTTACCTGAAGTGCGGTTGTGAATGCCGCAACAGCCGCGCTTCAGGCTCTGACGCTTACTGCTTCTTCAGATCGCGATAGGACACGAGGTCGTTGATCGGGCCGACGTCGAGACCGCTCACGCCCGGACGGTACGCCACCTGCGCGACCTTCTCGAACATGATGACGAAGGGCGATTGCGCCAGTACTTCCTTCTGCATCGCCTGGTACATTTGCGCGCGTTTCGCGGTCGACGATTCAGCCAGTGCCGCGTTGGTGTCCTTCGTCAGTTGCGGAATGTCCCAGGCGTTGCGCCATGCGAGCATCTTGTAGCTCGAACCGTCGCCGTTGTCCGGATTCCACGTGAAGCCCTGGGCGTTGCTGTGCGGGTCGATATAGTCCGCGGACCATTCGCCGATGTAGATATCGTGCTGACGGGCGCGGTATTTCGCGAGGGTCTGCTTGTTGTCGCCCGGAATGATCTCGACCTTGATGTTGCCCTGCGCGAGATTCGCCTGCACTGCCTGCGCGATTTCGTTGTACGGATAGTCGTTGCGGACATCCATCTTCACCGTGAAGCCGTTGGCGAGGCCGGCTTTCGCGAGCAGCGCCCGGGCTTTGGCGACGTTCTGCTGATACGGGTTCGTGTTCAGGGTGCCGAGGAAACCTTCCGGCAGGAACGTTTCGTGTACCTTATATGTGGACCTGACCACGTGATTCTGGATGCCGTTGTAGTCGATCAGCCACTTCATTGCTTCCTGTACCTCGGGCTTCGCGAGGTTCGGATTCTTCACGTTCAGGCCGAGGTACATCAACGTCGCTTGCGGCACCGCCGTTACGCGCGCCTTGCCGCTTTTGGTGAGCGTCGCGAGGTCGTCGGGACTCAGGTCGCGCGCCACGTCGACGTCGCCGTTTTCCAGCAGCAGACGCTGGCTCGCGGCTTCGGGCACGTGGCGCAATACGATGCGTTTCATCGCGAGCGGCACGCGGTAGCCGTCGAAGCGTTGCAGCACGATGCTGTCGTTCGCGGTCCACTTGATCAGCTTGTAGGCGCCTGAGCCCGCCTCGTTGGTGCGCAACCAGTCGTTGCCGAAGTCGTTGCCCTTCTGATGCGACATCAGCAGCTTCTGGTCGAGCACCGACGCGGGCCATGAGCCCAGCACGTTGAGCACGAAAGTCGGCGCGTATTTCTGATCGGTCGTCACGCTGACCGTGCTGTCGTCCACCTTCTTCACGCGTTGCAGCACGTTGTCTTTCGCGAGGCCGATGCCTTGCAGAACCGCCGCCGGCCCCTTGTCGAGCAGCACGGCGCGCTGGATCGACCACGCGACGTCGTCTGCGGTGAGCGGATTGCCCGAGTGGAACTTGAGGCCCGGGCGAATCTTGAACGTGATGGTGAGACCGTCGGGGCTGACCGTCCACGATTGCGCGACGTCGCCGTTGAATTTCGACGGATCGCGCAAATCGACGCGCACGAGCCGGTCGTACGTATTCGCAACGTATTCTTCCGGCACGAGTTCGTAGATTTCGCCCGGATCGAGCGTGGTGAATTCGTCGAGCAGCGTCGCCATGACGAACATGTCTTTCGGCGTCGCCGCCTGGGCAGCGCCGCCCGCCACCGACAGCGCCAAAGCCGACGCGACGGCGGCCGCCGCCAGCGCATTGCGCAAAACCAGTTTCATACTCGCTCCGTGAGGAATGGTTAAAAGCCAGGGAAGACGCGGACCTGCAGACACGATGGATTACATCAAACGCAACGGGCCGCTTTCGCTGTTGTCGATCAGCGGCAAAGCGCGCGAGCCCGGCAACTCGTAGTGCCACCATTCGCTCTTGATGTGCGTAAAGCCCGCGGCGTGCATCACGCCGAGCAGCAGCATGCGATTGCGCTGCACAGGCTCGGGCAAACCTGCGTGGAAGTGCTCTGATTCGATCGTCATCGCGTCGAAGCCGGTGCCCATGTCGAGCGCGTCGCCGTTCGCATCGACGAGCGTCAGATCGAGCGCCGTGCCGCGGCTATGATTGGAGCCGCGACCGAGATCCGCGATATAGGTCGGGTCCGGCAGAAAGTCCCATAACACCTGTTGCGCTTGCGGTGGGCGGTAAGCGTCGAAAATGCGCAGCGTCGTACCGATGTTGCGCGCGAGTTCCACTGCATGGCGCAGCGCGGCTTCGGCCGGTTCCAGCAGCAGGCAGTGCGCGGCTTTGTAAATCGGCTTGCCGGTGAGATTGCGGTGCGTCGCGTAGACGAGGTCGATGTCGACGCCGTGCGTCGCGGGCGTGATCTCGATGAGTCGGTGGTCGGTCATGAGCGGTGAATGAAGGTTCAGAGATCGAACTGGTTGAGTTCGCCTTGCAGTTCGCGATTGCGGGCGACGCGTTCGTCCAGCGTCGGCCCGAGCCGCTCGACGATGGCGGTGATGAGCAGATTGAACAGACACGTGAGCGGCGCGAGTGAGTCCCAGAACTGGCCGACGTCGGTTTTCACTTGCAGCAGGTCGCCCGCGAAATCCCTTGCCCACGGGCAATAGATATCGGTGACGAGCGCGAAGGGCAGGCCGCGGCGCGTGGCGGCCTCGCAATAGCGGCGCGCGATCATCGAGTAGGCACGCGTGTCGGTGACGATCAGGTACGGCGACGCGAACTCGGAGTTCAGCGAATCGACGTACGAGCCGGACATGCCGTCGGAATAGAAGACGCGCGGGCGGATATATTCGAGGTAGCTGTAGAACGCGTTGCTGATGCCGCGAGTCGATTGAATGCCTAGAATGTAGACGGCATCCGCGCTGGAAATGCGCTCGGCGACGCGCGCGAATGTCGGCGACTGCGCGAGCTGGTAGACGTGCTGGATCGCGCCGATTTCAAGTTCGAGCGAGTGGGCGAGGGCGGGGTTGGGTGCGGCGACGTTTCCGGCTTGTGGCGCTTGCTGCGCTTGCGCGGCTTCGCCGTATTCGCCCGATGCGCGGCGGAACGCGTCCAGCCGGTCCGTGATCATCCACGGGCGGTCCTGCGTGCCGCGCAGTTCGCGCTTCAGGTCGTCGAGATTGCGGTAGCCGACGCTGCGCAAAAAACGGCCGACTGAAATGCCGCTCGTGCCTGCTTGCTGCGCGATCTGATCGGCGGTCTCGAGACCGAGCCGGTCGAGATTCGCTAACAGATAGCTGGCGATGCGCTTGGCCGTGGGCGTGAGTTCGGCGAAGCGGGCTTCGACGGTTTGCGCGAAAGTGGTCGGCATTGTGGCGCTTGTCTTTTGTTAGTTGACTGTCATTTTTCAGAACGGCGACACACATCTGACAAGGCCAATAAACTCAGCGCCAGCTTAAAAAAACAATCGGGTGCGGGATTTGATAGGTTTAGTGTTTCGACAGTATCGGCACTCGCTCGACTTCTTACCGGACATTACTAAAAAGCTCTGCGGAAGCGCCGCGTCACAGACCCATTCTCACCGTTGGTTTGCATAAATTTGTTCCCGCTTTTTGCAGAATTTTGTTCCTAACCCCTTGGGCGGGAATCAGCAGTCCCTCGCCATCGCTGGCCGACCGCGCGATCGACTCATTTGCCTCCGAATGCCTTCCTTATCTGCTGCGCCCGCTTCTCGTCATCGCCATGCAAGTAGATGGACGTGGTCGACACGGATGCATGCCGCAGGTTATCGCGCACGGTCGTGAGTTCCGCGCCGTGGGCAAGGGCATGCGTCGCATGCGTGTGGCGCATCCAGTGCGGACTCGCCCGGCGCAGCTTGTCGGCAAGCGGCGGATGATCGGCGGCGATCAGCTCCGCCACCTGCCGGAAAAACCGTCTCAGCACTGCCCACAGCCGCATGCCACTTATTGCGCCAGCGTCATCGGCGTCAAGACTCCCGATGAGTGGTGTCCCGGGGTTCCAACGCGCTGGCGAGACGGGCAGTCTCCTCGCCAGCAGATAGTGCGTGAGTGCATCCCATGCGAACGGAGGCAGGGCGACCTTGCCCGTCTTGTGCCCCTTACCTGTCACGCGCAGCCAGTGTTCGCCGCGCGCATCGCTCTCGATGTCACCGAGTGTGGCGCCGACCAGTTCGCTGGCCCGCAGGCCCGTCGCAAAGCCGACGTCGAGCAGGAAGCGCAGCCGCTGGGCGGCGGGCGCGGACCAGCCATACGACCACTCGAGTCCGTCTGCGATGGTTCTCACTAGCAACCATTCGCCCTCGGTAAACGCGCGGGAGGCGTCAAGGGCCGTCGCGCGCACACTGCCGCGCACCTTCACGCCCGCGAACGGATTCGCGAGCACATAGCGCTGCTCAATCAGCCAGCGGAAAAGCGCGCCGAGGATCGATAGCGCATGGGCGGCCGAGCGTGCCGACAGGCCGCCCGCGAACGGGCGCCAGTCGGGTGAACTGCGCGGCCGCAACGGCCCGACCCAGCGCTCGCGGGGCGTGGGGCGGCGCACGAAAGTCCGGTACGCAATGGCATCTTCCGTGGTCAGTGACGACAGCGCCCTTCCCCGTTCAACAATTGCCCACAGGATCAGACGCTCTGCTTCCTTCCGGTATGTGCGCTGCGTCGCCGCTGATTCGTGCAGCGAGAGCCAGGCCTGGACCGCTTCGTAATCGTTGCTGGCGTCGAGCGTGCAGGTCGCGGGCGGTGCCCGGAATGTCCCGGCCGAGCCGTCGACCTCATGCGGCAGCCTCAGACTCTCCCACGGCACGATGCTGCTCGAGTTATTGATTGCGATCAGTGCCCTCGCCCGCTCCGTCAACGCCGGATGCGCGGCAAAGAACGCCTCGATCCGCTTTGCGCCAGTGGCGCCAAGATCGGGCACAGCCTTCCACCACTGCCGCCGGCGCGGAATACGCACGGTCAAATCGGCCAGCGTGACGATCCCCTTCGCGTGCAACGCGCGCACTGCCCTCGCCGGAAACCACTGTTCGACGGGATCGGCGATCTGCGGTTCGGGTGGTTGCGCGTGCCGCAGCACCTCAATCGCCTGCGCGACCGCTTTCGCGTGTCGCACCCGTTCGCCCGCCGGATGGTCCAGAAGCGCCGCAAGATCGTCGCGATGCGCCAGTCGCGCGGCCGCCATGAGCGCGTGCCGGATCTGGCCAAGCACACCGCGCGCCGAACGCTGCCGTCCTGCCCAGCCTGGCAGATAGCGGGCGACGGCTTCGCTGGTCGACAGGCCAGCGTACCACGCGCGCAGTGCGGCCAGCGCATCTGCGTCGAGGAACCCGTCGGGACCGGAGGGGGCTGCAGAGGTGAGACGCGTTTTCATGGTCGCCAGTTTGACACAGAAATGCGTCTATCAAGATAAGAATAGTTATCATGATAGACATGTTTTGCGGACGATCATAATTACTTCCCCGGGTTGCCTATGATCTCGAATGGCCGCTTACTGCGACGGTGGACGGCTCGGGTCGACCCGTAAGCGTCCTTCACATTCGATATGCGAACGGCAGATCAACGGCCTGGTGCAGCCGTCGGGGGTCCCACTTGGTGACATGTGCCGTTCGCTCCGCATGCGCGTATGTTTGCACTCGTTCAAATGCCGCATGTTTGTATCGGTGCGGGCGGCGCCTCAATAAACTCTTCCCGTTCACGTGGCTCGACCATAAAGAACCAATTAATCGTTTTGCTGAAACAAAGCCAGAAAGACGCGACAGAAAGATCGTCCTAGTCAGTTCCTTTACATGCTGTCAGAGTGATCTCATGTGCATGTAGTCAAAGGAGCCCTGTGTGTCCCGCCTCGCAGAGAATCACGCGATTTCAATCCGCCAGTTCACCCCCGACGACGTGGTTGCAGCTCACCTGCTCTCGCGGGCAGTGAAGTGGAGACATCGAGTGGAGGACTGGCGCTTCGTTGCGCGAGCGGGACACGGCTTCGTCGCGGAAGATGTCACGGGTATTGTCGGCACTGCGTTGTGCTGGAAGTACGGCAGCGGAGCCGGATCGGTTGGCATGGTGATCGTCTCCCCCGAGCGACAGCGGCAAGGCATCGGACGCACGTTGATTGAAAAAGTCCTCGATGAACTGGGAGGACGCGCTGCGCTGCTCCACGCCACCCCGCCGGGCGAGCAGCTGTGTCGATCGCTCGGCTTCGCAGAAGTGGGCACGCTCAGGCAGCATCAGGGCGCGGCGTTTCATCCCCCGCTTATTTCGTTGCCACGTGGCGAACGCTTGCGACCTCTCGGAGGCAACGACGTTACGCGCATCATCGACCTGGCATCCCGCGCAAGCGGGCTCGATTGCAAAGCGGTTATACCCGAACTTTTGCGCGAGTCCGCTGGAGTCGCGCTCGATCGCGAGGGCGAGCCGATCGGGTTCGCGCTATTCCGTCGCTTTGGCGATGGGTACGTGATCGGCCCTGTGGTCGCTCCCGTCTCAAACGAATTAAGCCGGACAAAGGCGCTCATCAGTCATTGGCTGTCGCTGCATGAAGGGATGTTCGTACGAGTCGATATTCACGGGGACACTGGCCTTTCCGAATGGCTTGACGCGCTCGGGTTGCCTCTCGTCGACGCCGTCGTGAAAATGTCGCGCAATGGACCTCTTCCGACTGATCCAAACGTTGCAGAACTTGCTATCGGGAATCAGGCGCTTTGTCTGTGACTGCGGTTCGTCAGGTGCGTTAAACAGGGCGGTGCTGTGCTCGCATATTCTCACCCGGGACGACAAGCCGAACGCACGCAATGAACATGAACTGCAAACTGGATCGAATCGATTTGCGCATACTTTCGCAATTGCAACGGCGAGGACGCATCACGAACCTCGAGCTTGCGGAAACCGTCGGCCTCTCACCGAGTCCATGTCTCATGCGCGTGAAACGGCTCGAGAAAGCGGGCTTCATTGTTGGTTATGGTGCGCAGGTTCAGCTCGAAAAGCTTGGTGAGGTGCAGATCGTCTACACCAAAATCACCCTCGCTGATCACGGACTCAAGGACTTCTCGACCTTCCTGTCGGCGGTCTCACGGGTCGATGAAATCGTCGAATGCCATCTGGCGAGCGGCGGTTGCGACTACCTGCTGAAGTTCGTAACGCGGAGTGTGAGCCACTACCAAAGCGTCATGGAAGGTCTTCTCGAACGAGAGATCGGCATCGAAAAATTTTCCAGCTACGTGATGATCAAGTCACCGTTCATAAAGCGAGACGATCCGCTTGAACTGCTTTTCGCGCCGGGCAAGAAACACGGCAATTCACCGTGGGAAGCGTGATTACCCAGCAGCTCTCGCAATAGTTGCCCGGCCTTTGGTTGTCCAGCTGCCTTCGCGATTGATGAAATATGGGACGCCGCCCGTACTCGCCGACACATCAGAATCGATGTCTAAGACCGACGTTGACACGCGTCTGCGACGGCTTGCCAGCATCGATGTCCGTCGCGCCGATCACCGCCTGAGCGTTCCCTGAGCCGTTTTGTCCCGACGCGTGCGTATAGCTGACGATCGTATAAATATCGGTTCGTTTGCTGAGCAAATAATCCGCACCGATGCTGATCTGGTGGTAACGCGCCGCTGAATCACCGGATGACTTCAGGAAGTTATAAGCGGCCTCCGCGAGCCAGGCGGGCGTTACTTTCCATACGGCGAACGTCGAAGCGTTGCGATAGATTTCGGTGCGAGAGAAGCTCGATGCACCATCGGCCGAATAACGCGAGTCGCTGTAGTACGCCCCCAGCGTGAACGCAGAGAACGCATACTGGGTCGCGACACGCCATACGTCGATCGCCTTCGCGGAAGCATACGCCGCGTTGACCGAACTATTGAACAGCGTATCCGATGATGCGGTACCGCGCGTCGATAAGGTAGGGTTGCCCCGATCCATGTGCAGATAGCCGCCTGCAACCGTGAAGCCGCCCTGTCCATAACTGAGCGCTGCGCTATACGTCTGGCCCGAAACGACACTGCCGGCCACACCGCCGAATCCGTACATCAATTCGCTGCTCACGCCGTACCACTTGGGGCTCGCCCACTTTACCGCGTTGTTGAAGCGCGCACTGCTGTCGGCGTTGTCGACGTCACCCGGCGAAGTGAAAGTCTGTCCGAGATAGTTATCACCCTGTGCCGGTTGGACGAGGTCGGTTAGCGGGTCATAGATACGGCCCATGGTGAACGTGCCGGCCGTCGCGCTCTTCAGGCCGACATAACTCTGACGCCCGAACAGCCGACCGCCCTGATTCATCTTGCCGGTGTTGAGGTTAACCCCGTTCTCCAGCTGGAAAATCGCGGACAACCCGCCGCCCAGCGGCTCAACCCCTTTGAGCCCCCAGCGCGACCCGGACAGGCTGCCGCTGATCAGACCGACCTGCGTCGACTGGCCGCCGCTGTTGTGTGTATAGACGAAGCCGTTATCGACGATGCCATACAACGTCACTGAGCTTTGCGCCGATGCGCTGGCGGCGACGCCGAAGGTTGCGATCGTTATCGCCCCTTTAATCGTGGTTCTTGCTGCACGCGACCTGTTCATCATGAACGTCCGGTAAAGAAAAGTGGATATGGCAACCTGCGCACAAGGCGCGCGCAGACCGACCCGCCATCTGTTGTGGCGAGTCGAGTTGGAGATGCGAGAGAGGTCCGGAGAGAACGGCTTCGAACCGGGTAACGAAAGGCGCTAGCCGCGTTGTCTGCGAAGCCGGTGCCGGGTCTGGCGGACCTTCAAAGGTATTTGAGCCACCAGATATCCTTGCGACGCTGCTTGAGTTTCGAGAACCAGCGCACCGGCAGGTACAGCGCGACCGCGAGGATCGCCCACCACAGCCAGATCCCCGCGAGGCTATCGAAGCCGTAGTACTGACCCTGGTTCGCTCCCCACACATGCAGCGCAATCAGGTAGAGGGCCTTCAGCACGTACAGGTGAAGCAGATAGAAGAACATCGGTGCGCCGCCAAGTACGGCGAGCATGCTTGAGATACGCTGGTCCTGAATCTTTTCGAAGCAGGCCAGCAAGACCAGCCCAAGTCCAAGCGTCGGCAGCAGAAACATCAACGACGGCGGATACTTCTTCGCGCTCATGAAGCTCATGAACGTGCGCAGTGCATCGCCGGTATGCGCCCACGGCTTTTCGCCGTAGAAGTTCAGATAGCGAATCACGACGAAAGCGACCAGCACGCCCGCTCCCACCTTCAGCAGCCGCGACATGCGCTCGCCTGGATCGACCTGTTTGGCGAACCATGGGCCGATCGCATAGCCGAGCAGGATCACGCCGATCCACGGCAGAACCGGATACGTCGTGCGAGCCCGCGTAATGCCGCCCAGGTCGATGAATACGCGTTGATGCAGGATCGACCACGGCACGAACAGCGGTGAGTCAGGTCCAAGAGTGAATCCGTCGAGCAGGTTGTGCCCTGCGATGATGACGATACCGATCGCGATCTGCCACTTGCGCGGCAGGTGCAGTAAAGCGGACAACGCGATCATGCACAGTCCGATACACCAGATCACCTGCAGCCACAGCGTCTTGGGTGGAAATTCCGCGGTCCATGCGAAGCACACGAAAGTCAGTTCCAGAAACACCAGGAAGATACCGCGCTTGAACAGGAACGTGGAGGTTTCCTTCGGCGTATGCGACTGGCCGTACAGATACGCCGACAGGCCGGTCAGGAAGATAAACACCGGTGCGCAAATTTCGCTCACCATCCGCGTGAAAAACAGCTCCGGCGCTACCGTGAACGCATCCATCGGGTCGGTCACCTGACGATGCAGAAAAAACGTCTCCCGTACGTGATCGACGAGCATGCACAGCATCACAAAGCCACGCAGCGCGTCGATAGCGATCATCCGCGTGCGTGACTGCACCGCCGGTGTCGCGACGGACCGTGCGGTCGCCGCCGCAGGGTTGGATAAACCCGAAGAGATAGTCATTTGATCACCCTCGTCTGAAATAGGGCATAGCGTTCAGGAAAGTGGCGGGCGCTTGCGGCCCAGCACCCGTTCAATGCCCGTCGGGGCGAAAGAGCTTTTCGTAGAAACCGCTGGTCTTCACTTTGATCGTCACGGTTTCATCACCGCGATTGCGCCAGTACCAGCCATGCGTGCCGTCGAACGGCGCGGTGAACGAGCCTTGCGCTGAGGTCTGGTCGACAGCTTTCCAGTAGCTGGTGAAGGCCTTGCCGGCGTGCGGCCGTTCGCCGTGCATATCGACGTTGACCAGCCCGCCCGTTGCTGACCACTGGAAGATGTAGTGATCGCCCTTCTTCATCTGCGCCTTGATCTCGGCACCCGCGTTCGGCGGCAGGACGAGTTCCATCTCGTCGCTGCGATACGGTGTAGCCCGCGCGATCGACAGCCGGTTCGGGATCGGGAGATCGCCCGCTGTCTGCGCGGGCGCCACTCCCGAAACCGGCTCAGCGGACGGACTCTTCATGCCCATCTTCGTCAGTCCGAGCACTCCGCCGATTCCGGTAATATCGATGCCCCGCTCGGCAGGCAGAACGAACAGCGCGAGAATGACCAGCGCTGCGACCGCCGCACCGGACGTGGCCCTCATCAGGCGTTGATTCGATACTTCGTATGTGCTCATGTCATGCCACCGTGGGAAAGAAATAGCCGGAGAGCTGAAAGCCGACGAGCACGAAGCCCGCAGTCATCAGCACCGCGTTGGCGAGCAGCGCGTGGCGTTGAAAGCCCGGCGAGCGCCGCCAGTACGTCATCGCGATCAGGATCATGCTGAGTGCGATCAACTGGCCGATCTCGACGCCCACGTTGAACGCAATGATGTTCGGCACCATGCCGTCGCGCGAGATGGTCATCTCCTGAAGTTTCGTTGCCAGCCCGAAGCCGTGAAAGAAACCGAAAATCAGCACGGCAAGTCTCGGATTCGGCTCGAAGCCCAGCACCTTTTTGAAGGCGCCAAGGTTATCGAGTGCCTTGTAGACCACCGACAAACCGATCACCGCGTCGATCAGGTACGGATTCGCATGCACGTTCGCGACCACGCCGAACAGCAGGGTCGTACTGTGTCCAACAGCGAACAGCGTCACATAGCGGCCGACGTCCTTCAGCCGGTACAGAAAGAAGATCACGCCGAACAGAAACAGCAGATGGTCGTAGCCCGTGACCATATGTTTTGCACCGAGGTAGATGTACGGAATCAGATTGATCCCTGCACTACCTTCGATGAACGACTTGTCGTCGTCAGAGACGCCGTGTGCGTATGCGAGCGCCGTGGTACCGGCGAGCAGCAGCAACATCAGCGGGCTGCCGTATGCGAGCCGGACCAGCCACGCGCGGCCGAGTGTGCAGATTCGATTCATCCGCTGTTCCTTTGCGAAAGAATAGTTAAAGAAAAGGTGCGCATCGCTGGCAACCGATTTCTCGCCTGCGAAAACGCGCGCAGCTTTACTGAACCTTGAATCGCGCGCTCACCTTGGTCGTACCGTCCGCCATCGTCAGCAATGCGGTGACGCGCGAGCCAGACGGCACGTCAACGTCCTGCGAGCGAAGCAGGTTGCCGGATACGGCGGCGATCGGCGTTTGCTTCTTCGTACCGGTGGCAGATGTGACGGTCAGCACGCCCTTGATATTGCGGGCGTCGACCGGCGCATCATCGTCGGTGACGAACAGTTCGACAGTGCGGTTCTTCGCGACCATTTCGACGGCGACGAGACCCGCATCGTCCATGATCCCGCCATGCTGCGGCAGCGGAACGCCGTGCGCGACAGCCTGGTTGACCGTGAATGCAGCAGCCGTGACGGCCAGAATTCGAGCGAGGTAGTTCATCGATGCTCCTGATCGGATATCGGTTGAAATCGGTGAGGCGCGCCGTGCGCGAAACAACGACGCGGCGCCGTGCAGGGTTTATTGCTTTGCGTTCAGCCGCGCAATTTCAGACGCGGGAAGCGTCGACGGTGCGCGCTTCATCGGCTCCGCGCCGGTCGGCTGATAGAAAGACAACGTCGAGCTGAAGCTGCGGATCGCATATTTTTCGGTGACACCTTCGGTGTTGACGCGCTCGCCAGGCGTACGATCGCGGTATTCGATGCCGAGAACATAGGTGCCCTTCCAGGGCAACGGGAACGACACCCTGCCTTCTCCGTCCGTGGTGCCGAGATAGTCCCAGCCCGCCCACGACGACAGCGTCACCGGCTTGTTCGTCAGCGGTTCCTTCTGGTAGAACACCTGGAACTGCGCGACGTTGCCCTTGACCATGCCCGTGGGCACGACATCGAGTTCGAGTTCCGGCTGGCGCGCGCTGAAATCGCCGACCCAGCGCGTAGCCGGGGTCCAGTAGGTATCGACGATGCCGCCTTCGTCGTGAAGCTTGAAGATCGGATACTTGTGGTCCAC
>WNGR01001104.1_pt1 | contig 47094 bp, 49 predicted proteins | sample 5407581 | NCBI WGS metagenome assembly WNGR01 (sample SAMN13153383, study PRJNA577476) | soil metagenome | isolation source: 80 cm soil or saprolite under Garry oak tree replicate 2 | place: USA:California | collected 2016-06-15 | reverse complement strand
TGGACCACCTCCGCGGGCTGGTCATCAACGACGCCTCCGGCGGCCGCTCGGGACGCAAGGACCCGCGCAACGGCGCCGCCGCCGGGGTCGCTACACGCGCGGGCGCCGGCGGCGGAGGTCTTGGCAACCCGTTCCGCCTCGCCCGCGGGCCCTGGATCATCACCTTCCTGGTCGGCATCGTGATCGTCGCGTTCCTCGCCGCCCAAATCGCCTCCCGGCTGGGCACCAAGGCCAACAATTCCTCCTCGGTCAGCACCCAGGGAGCGGGGACCGCGACCACCTCCGCCGCCTCGGGGGGAGGAGGCGGCGGCGTCACCATTACCACCCTCGGCACCGGCAGCACCAGCCCCTCCGCGAGCGTCATCATCCCAGGCACGACCCGGGGCACCACGGCGACCACGTCCGGCGGCGCCACCACCAGCTCGTCGGCGACCTCGACGACACGGCGAGCGACCACGACGTCGCGGCGGGCAACCACCACCTCGACTACGACGACGACCACCACGACGACCACCCCCACTACCACGACGTTGCCACCGTCGACGTGAGGGCTGGTGCGCTCAGCCAGGCGCGAGGTTGGCGCCCGTTACAGCTCCGGCTCCGGCTCAGCAGCCGCGTCCGTGTCCGACCAGCGGCGCTCACCAGGTAGCCAGGTGCCCTTCCGCCGACCGGCGAGGACCGGATCGACCAGCCATTTCACTAGGGCGAGCGCCTGCTCGAAGCCGATGCCGTCCAGGACCGGAAGGCGGCGTGCCTGCTGCGCGTAGCCGGCGGCCCAGCGGTCAAGGTCGGGGACGGCTAGTTCGGCGGGGACCGGGACCCGCTGGCGTGGCAGTTCGCTGTGGAGGGCGAGGTGCAGGTCAGCGGCGGCGACCTCCTGGGTGAGGGCGATCTCGGCGAGGTCCACCAGGTCGCGGTAACGGCTGGAGGGACGCTCCTCGTGGCGCTTGTGGATGCCGGCGACCTTGTCCGCCACCTGGGCAGCGATCGGGTATAGGCGCCAGGGGACCTCCGGCAGGCCCGGTATGTCGACCGGTCGGGGCGGGGCGACGCGTTCGGGTTCGAGCGGCGGGAGGCCGCCCACCACTAGGTCAACGCCGAAGCGGGCAAACTCGCGCCGGCCGATGCGGCAGATGAGCATGGTGCGGGCGAGCGGCTGGCCGTTCAGGTCGCCGCGCCGCCAGGCGCCGACGCGGAAGCTCATGTGGTCGCCGAGGTCGAGCGCGGCCGACCGCTCCAGCGCCCGCTCGGCAGCGTCGAGGTCCTCGTCGCCACCCCACAGGTCGACGTCGCGGGAGTGGCGGGCATCGGGCAGCCTGGCGAGCAACGCCGCCCCGCCCTTCAGCACCCAGCGCTCCGGCTCATCACTGAACACCCGGGCGAGCAGGCGCCCGTAGGCGAACTGGCGCTGCCGCTCGGCCACGCTGTAGTGCGGCTGCGCCGCAGCGGCGTCCTTGGCGCGGTCGCTGACCGCCGCCCGCAACGCCTCCGGCGTGGCATACGGGATTGCTCGCGGAGCGGGGACCTCGTCCATTGCACCGTCGGGAGTCGTCATGGTCGCGCTGATGCAATCAGCTGGCGGGCGATCCGGGCGGCACCGCCGCGCTGCCTGACCGAACCGGTACGCCCCAGCGCCGCCGCCAGCTCGGCCTCGTCAAGCAGCCGCGCGGCGATGGCGTCGGCAACCGCGTCGGCGACGTGCTCCAGGTCGTAGTGGTCGGCGACCAGATCGGCAATGGTCCGCGCCGCCGTGGTGACCGGCAGGCCCTGCACCACGGCGACGTCGGTGGGGGGCAGCGTGCCGGTGCGGAAGGCGACGTCCTTGCGCCGCGCCTGGCGCGGCCGCGCGGTCCAGAACTGGTGCGGCTCCGCCACCAGGTCGCCGATGCCATGCACCCACGCGGCAGAGCTGCCACGCGCCACCTCGGTGGGCCGCTCCGCCCGCTCGAAGGCGTCCCGCCCCGCGTCGAGCCGCAGCCACGCCACCCACAGCGACGCCCACGGCAGGTCCGGCGCCCCCCGAAACCGGTACACCCCATGGTCCGCCGGATCCAGAAACCCCGACCGAACCAGCCGCGCCAGCATCTCGTCATACACCCCCACCCGATTCGCCTGCGCCCGGGTGACATACCCGTGCTGCCCCGCAGCGAACTCCTCCAGCCGCCGCGCGGCCTCCGCCCGGCTGGTCCGTATCCCGCTGACGCTCGCATCCATCCCTTGCAATTCTCACACCCTGTCTGTGAGATTTGCAAGCACATATCCAAACCCAACCACCACCCGCCACCCACACTCGACGACCCCACTCGAAACCTTTCCTAGGGGTGAGCTGCGAGCCTGCGCCGCATGGATCCACCGTAGGCCCGGAGGGGGTCCCTATCGCGCGACCTGCAGCTCCGTAGCAGCGATAGGGACCCCCTCCGGGCCACCCACGCCGCGGCGCAGGGTCGCACCCGGGGTATCCCTACATCCCCGCGCGGGCGATGGCGACGATCACCCGCAGAATCAGCGCCACGCTGATGAACAGGCCGAGGTAGCCGAACAGCTGCAGGGCGCTGAGGCTCGGGGTGATCGTCGGTCCGGCCTTGCTGTCGATCAGCAGCACCGACATGACGCCAAGCGCCGCGCCGAGGAACGCCAGCACGGCCCGGTCGACCAGCCCGGCGAGGAAGCGGGTGTCGCGCCGGTCGGCGAGCAATCGCACGCTTGCGCTCAGCGTGCCCTGCTCGGCCGCGGTCGCGATGCGGTCGAGGCGGCGTGGCAGGCGGCGCAGGATCGGCAGCAGCGACAGCAGCTCGTTGCTGGCGGCCTGCTGGAGGGTGTCGGGGCGCAAGGACTGCTGGATCCACTCGGACGCCAGCGCTCTCGCCTCGTCGACGATCCGGAAGCCCGGCGCGAACACATTGAGGGTGCCCTCCAGGGTCATCAGCGCGCGGAACACCGCCGCCAGCTCCGGCGGGAAGACGATCCCGAAGTCCATCAGCAGCTGGAACAGGGTCGTAAACATGGCCGCGTCCGGGACCATCCCGGGGCCGAGGTGCTGGGCCATAAACTGGGCGAGGGCGTGCTGCAGCAGATCCTCGTCGGCCGGGTCGCGGATCTGGACGATCTCCAGGATCGAGTCGGTGAGCTGGGCGGCGTCGCGCCGGTCGATCGCTATCAGCATGTTGCGCAGGGCTGCCTGCTCGATCGGGTCGAGGCGGCCGACCGAGCCGAAGTCGAGCAGCCCGAGCCGGCCGTCAGGCAGCACCAGCACGTTGCCGGGGTGTGGGTCGGCGTGGAAGGCACCGCCCTCCATGATTTGGGCGAGCAGGCAGCGCAGCAGCTCGCGAGCGAGCTCGTGGCGATCGGCGCCGAGTCGGTCGAGCAGCGGGCCGGCGTCGCGCACGCTCGGCCCGTCCATCCAGCCGAGCACCAGCACGCGGCCGGTGGAGAGGCCAGCGTGGACCACGGGCAGCACGACCTTGCCATCCGGGGCGATCGACTGCGCCACCGCCGCGATATTGCGCGCTTCGACGCGGAAGTCCAGCTCCTCCTGCAGGGAGTTGGCGAAGCCCTGGGCGAGGCGGACCACCCGGTACTCCCCCGCCCAGGAGGTCCGCGCCTCCAGCGTGCGCGCCAGCCGCAGCATGATGTCCAGGTCGCGCTCGACCAGCCCGCGGATGCCCGGCCGCTGGACCTTCACCACCACCTGCTCGCCGGAGACGAGCCGGGCACGGTGCGCCTGAGCGATCGACGCGGCCGCCAGCGGCTCCGCGTCGAACTCCGCGAAGACTTCGGAGGGGGCCGCGCCGAGTTCCTCGACCAGCAACGCCTCGATCTCGGCAGGCGGCGCCGGCGCGACGCCGTCCTGCAGGCCCGACAGCTCAGTGATCACCTCGGGCGGCAGCATGTCGGCACGGGTGGACATCGCCTGGCCGAGCTTGACGAACATGCCGCCGCCGTCCTCCAGCGCCAGCCGCAGGTTGCGGCCGAGGCGCCGCCGCCCGGCCAGCTCCGCGTCCCGGCCGCCGAAGCCGAGGTAGGGAGCCAGGCCGTGCTGGGCGGCGATGCGGGTGACCTCGAAGTAGCGCCGGGTGCGGGCGAGGCGGCCGCGCAGCGCCCTGATGGGGTGCGGGACGGCGACCTTGCGGGCCTCGACGAGGTGGGACTGGACATTGGCGAATCTGCCGGGACGGGACAGCAGTTCCATCATGACCGCGATGATCATGGTCGCGGGTATCGCCGCGAGAACGACCACCGCCGGTGAGAAATGCGGCGACCTGGTGTGCCCGGTGACCGCCCAGTCGAACAGGTAACCCGCGATGATGCCGAGGAACCCGGCGGCGAGCGCTCGCCACCAGCGCAGCCGGATCCCCAGCAGGCGCCCGACGACGGCCGTCAGGATGGTGATGACAGCCAGGCCGGAGACCAAACTCCAAAGGAACCGCCCGAACGCCCCCAGGGCGCCCTGGACCGAGGCAGCAGCGAGCAAGGCATGGTAGGGACTCATCAGACACCCTTCCAGTCAAAGGTCGGCGAAGTCCCCCCATGGGAAGCTACCGCGTGGCTGGAACACCGGCATAGCCGAGCTTCAGCGGAAGAATTCAGAAGAACAGGCCGTCGCGGTCCGCGAGGTTGCGGTTGAGGGTCTGCTGGATGGTGTCGCGGACCTGGTCGGTGAGGTCGAAGACCACCATCGGGTCGTCGGCCGCGTCAGGCGGCCACGCGCTGGTGTCCACGGGAGGGCAGAACTCGATCAACCACTTGCTCGGCAGCGGCACCAGGCCGCACCGGGAGATAGGGGAAGCCGAGCACGCGGGCGAGGCGGCGCAGGTTGCCGACCATCGGGTAGATCTCCTCGCTGCCGACCACCGCCACCGGGACGATCGGGACGCGGTGGCGCAGCGCCAGCCCGACGAACCCGCCGCGCCCGAAGCGCTGCAGCCGGTAGCGCTCGCGGTAGGGCTTGCCGAGGCCCTTGTAGCCCTCGGGCCAGACGCCGACCAGCTCGCCGGCGCGCAGCAGCCGCTCGGCGTCCTCGCTACAGGCCAGGGTGTTGCCCGACTTGCGAGCCAGCGGCGCCACCAGCGGCAGGGTGAAGGCCAGGTCCGCGGCGAGCATCCGCAGGGTGCGGTGCGCGGGATGCTCGTCGAACAGCGACAGCGCCACCATCATCGCGTCGAACGGGAGGGTCCCGGCGTGGTTGCCGACCACCAGCGCGGGACCGCTGGCCGGCACGTGCTCCAGCCCGCGTGTCTCCACCCGCCACCAGTGCTGGTACAGCGGCCGCAGCAACGGCGCGATCACATGCTCGACCAGGTCGCGGTCGTAGCCGAACTCGTCCACCGCATACTGGCCGGTAAGGCGCCGGCCGAGGAAGTCGACCGCTTCCTCCGCCCATGCGAGCACCGGGTCGAACCCGTCGCCCTCCGCTTGCGGTGGTACCGCCGGGCTCACCAGCGGGTCCCGACGGTCCGGGCAGCCGCCTCGGCCGTGCCGGCGAAGCGCCGCAGCCACGAGGCGCTCCGGCTCAGGGCATCCAGGGCAGACTTCTGCGCCTCGGCCACCCGCTCCTCGGTCACCAGATGCGGCAGCCTGCTGGCGAAGTCCTCGAAAGCCGCCAGCGACGACCGCTCCGGCATGAAGCCCAGCCGCTCCCGCGCCTTGCTGGTGTCGGCCACCCGCCCGAACTGCAGGAAGCGGACCTGCTCCGGGGAGAAGTCGACGGTGCGCCGCAGCAGCTCCGCCGCGAGCCCGACCAGCGGCTCGGGGATCGGCAGGGGCGGCCTGCCTGCGATGCGGACCGCCTGGCTGAGCAGCACCACCCCGTCGCCGGCCAGGTTGAAGGTGCCGGCCGCCGCCGGGCCGAGCACAGCACGCCGCAGCACCCGCTGGGTGTCGTCCTCGTGCAGGAACTGCAGCCGCGGGTCGAAGCCGAACACCACCGGGCAGGCCGGCAGCTCGAAGTAGCGGGTGAGGGGGTTCGAGACGGTCGGGCCGACCTGGTTGGCGAGCCGCAGCACGGTGACGGTCACGTCGGGCCGGCGCCGCTGGAACGAACGCACGTAGTCCTCGACCTCGATGGCGTCCTTGCCAAACCCCGACCGGGGCGTCTCGTGATGCATCCCCTCGGCCCACAGCGCTGGGTCGTCCGGCGCGGAGCCGTACACCGCGGTGGTCGACTTGAGCACCACCCGCCGCAGCTCGGGCGCATGGTAGGCGGCGGCGAGCAGCTGCATGGTGCCAAGGACGTTCTGCTCCTTCATGATCGCCCGCCCGCCAGCCGCCAGCGGCTCGGCGGTGGCGCCGAGGTGGACCAGGGTGTCGATTCCCGAGGAGCGCACCGCCTGGATCAGCGCCGGGCTGCGCAGCCCGCCAGCGTGGAGCTCGACCTTCGCGCGCTTCCCCTTCCTGCGCTTCCCTTTCCCGTCTTTGCCCTTGCGGCCGGCATCGGGACCAGCATCGGGGAACGGCTCGGCGGGGAGGTCCATGTCCACGCCGATTACCCTGGCGACGCCTTCCTCCGCCGCCAGCGCCGCGACCAGCCGCCGGCCGGTGGAGCGCGCCGCCCCGGTGACCAGGACGCGGCGAGCCGGCTCCTCGGCGGCGGCCGTGGCCATCAGCTCACACCTCCGCACCCGGCCGCGACAGCACCACCGGATCGCCGCTGCGCGCGACCAGGCGCTCGGAGGCTCGACCCTGGTTGACCGAAACGGTCAGCGAGTGGAACGAGTCCTCATGCAACACCAGCCGCCCCACCGGCACCGACCCGAAGGTCTCCTGGAACGGCAGCGTGAACGCCCGCCCCCCGACGCGCACCTCGACCTGGTCGCCGAGGACCACCCCGACGCTCTCCAGCTGCTCCCGGGTGATGTTGAGGGCGACGTTGCCGAAATGGTCGATCAGCAGGACCTCTCCATGGATGTGGTCGTCGTCGACGGCCGAGGTCGGCGGTTTGAGCCGCACCAGCCGCTCCGGATCCCATGCCGGGCCAAGCTCCGCCAGGTCCACCCCATTGGCGACGTGCGCCGCCACCGGCGCGAACACGTCGCGGCCGTGAAACGTCTTCGACACTCGCGGCAGGTGGTACTTCTGGTTGGTCAACTCGACGACCTGCCTGATCCCCCCGGCTGCCTCCGCCGCCCACACCAGCAACCCGTTGTCCGGCCCCACCAGCACGTGCTCCCCCGCCGCGACCGCCAGCGACGCCCGCCTGGTCCCTACCGTCGGATCGACTACCGCCAGATGCACCGCCGCCGGCACATAGGCAATCGACTGCGCCAGCACCGTCGCCCCCTGCCGCACATCCTGCGCCTGCACCGAATGCCCGAGATCAATCACCCGAGCCCCCGGCGCAATCCGCGCCAGCACCCCGTGGCACACCCCCACGAAGTTGTCGTCCAGCCCATAGTCAGACAAGAACGTGATCCAGTCGTACCCAGCCACTAGGCCGTCCCCCACTCCTCTCGGCTGCCACTTGGCTACCTCCACCGCCCCGGCATTGTGACATGCCCTTCTCCTACCCCATCCAGGTTGTCCACAGCCCCGGTCGTGAGCTACTCGGTGCCGAAGAGGTGGCGGAGGTCGACGCGGGTGGTGGAGGACCAGTCGGGGGTGATGCGGGTGGAGCCGAGGCGGAGGGCGCGGGCGCCCTGGGAGACGGCGGAGATCATGCGGAGGCCGCCGTCTTCGGACATTTCAAGGTAGCCGATGCCGACGCAGGAGCCTTTGCCGTCCTCCATGCCGACCAGGAGGCCGGCGAGGCTGGAGAGGTCGGCGTCGGGGGGGAGGCTTGGCAGGAACACGGTCGGCTTGACCCGCCAGCGGTGCAGGGAGCCGGAGAAATAGCCGGCGAAGCGGGCGCGGCGTGCCTCGGCGCGTTCGTCGGCGGTGGTGGGGCGGACGTCGGCGTGGACCGGGTAGCGTTCCACTCGCGCTGGCGTGAAGCGCCTGGCGATGCCGAGGAGCGGGTCGAGCTCCTCGCCGCGGGCGAAGCCGATCACGTAGTCGGGGCGGACCACCTCGAGCTTGTGGTATTTCAGGATCTGGCCGTAGACGCCGCTGATCAGGCTGGAGGTGTCGACCACGATCAGCTCGGCGCCGCCGCGGCGGGCCTCGTCCATCAGCTTGGCGGTGCCGGCGACCAGCGGCAGCAGGTGGAACTGGGCCGACACCCAGCCGACGAAGTAGACGTCGTCGGCGACGGCGAGCTCGTCGTCTTCGAGGTGCTTGGCCGCCAGCACGTGCTTGAGGCCGATGCAGGTGGGCGGCCCGACGGTGGTGCGGCCGACGTCGGTGTCCAGGTAGGCGGCGGGGATGTCGCGCTCCACCGCGCCGGCCAGCAGCATGCGGGCAAAGGTCGTCTTGCCGGAGTCCATCGAGCCGAGCAGCACCACCGCGCCAGGATCGTCGAGCACCTGCTCGATCAGGCGGGCGTGCTTATCGGTCATGGAAGCTTCGCGATCAGGTAATCAGCCACCGGGTCATAGGCGGCCGGCAGCACGTTGTCGTCCATGGGCAGCACCACCGTGGCGCGGCCCTCGGCCTTGGCCAGGGGCAGGGCTGGGTCGTTGATATCGGCGATGGACACCACGTCGATGCCGCGCTGCGCGGCGGCGCCGGCCCAGCCGTGGTCGCCGACCACCAGGTCGACCTCGCCGGCCTGGTCGAGCACCAGCTCCATGGGGCGGGCGTCGTGGGTGTGGTACAGGTTCGCGCCGGACGTGAGCACGGCCACGTGCTGCACGTAGCGGACTTGGCGGCGGTGCTCCCCGAGGCGGAAGGCGATGCCGTCGGCTGGCCGCGACACCTTCGCCCCGGCGCCGCGGATGGCCAGGCAGACCTGCTGATGGAGGCTGAACACACCAGTTGGGTGGCCGGTGGCGAACAGCACGTGCTCGCCGTTTCGGGCGGCCTCAGCGAGCCGGTCACCAGCGCGGTCCAACTCGTCGAGCAGCAGTTCCGGGTTGATATAGGTGGGATTGTCGCCAGCCTCGCCGCTGCTATAGGTCCAGCCGTACTGGTTGGTGACCTCCGCGAGCACGCCGTCACGCGAGTAGCGGCTCATGCCGGAAAGGCCGAAGCAGTGCTCCGGATCGCCGGCAGCGACCCGTTCCGCCTTCAGCAGCACGTTCGAGACCGGGGTGCTCACCTGCCCAGCGATCCTGGTGGCCACCAGATGGCGGCCAAGTTCGTCTCGGGTCATTTCGGGCATGCGGCACTCCAGCAATGGTCCGGGTTCAAGCCATCTCCCATGGTAGCGGAGCGGCCCACGGCATCCGGCGGCGTCTGGCGAGGCCAGCCGGCGCTCAGGCGCCTAGGCCGTAGAGGGGGAACAGGTTGCCGCGGGCGATCTCGATTGAGCGGGCGATCTGCCGGTCGACCCATTCGCGGCGGTCGGAGCGCAGCGCGACCACCTCGTCGACCATGGCGGCGTCGAGGGTGACGCCGAACTGCTCCGCGACCTCGGTCAGGTAGCGGTCGGGAATGCGTTCGGGCAACTCGACCCCGACCATCTCGGCCAGGTAGGTACACCAGGCACGGGGCACAACCGTGGCCCACTGGTAGCCGCCGCCGCCGGTGGCGAGCCAGCGGCCGCCCGCGACCGTGTGGGCGAGGTCGTGGAGACGCCGGGCGAGCTGGGCGTAGGCGCGGGTGGTCAGGGCGAGATGGGCGAGGGGGTCGGTGTAGTGGCTGTCGCAGCCGAGCTGGGTCACCAGCACCTGCGGCTCGAAGGCGCGCACCAGCGCGGGGACCAGCGCGTCGAAGGCGGCGAGGTAGAGGTCGTCGGTGGTGGTCGGCGGCAGCGGCAGGTTGGCGATGGTGCCGCGGGCCACGCCCGAGCCGATCTCGTGCGCTTCCCCCGTCCCGGGGAACAGGTAGCGTCCGGACTCGTGCAGCGAGACGGTCAGGACGCGGGGATCGCCGGCGAAGATCGCCTCGACCCCGTCGCCGTGGTGGACGTCGATGTCGACGTAGGCGACCCGCCCGACCCCCTGGTCGAGCAGCCAGGCGATCGCCACCGCCGGGTCGTTGTAGACGCAGAAGCCGCTGGCATGGCCAGGCATCGCGTGGTGCAGGCCGCCAGCCGGTGAGAACGCGTGCGCCGGCGCGCCGCCGAGCACCGCGGCGGCGGCAGTCACGGTGGCGGCGCACACCAGCGCCGATGCCTCATGCATGCCGGGGAACGACGGCGTGTCCCCCGGCCCCAGGCCGCGCTCGGGGATGGCGTGCCCGTCGCCGCTGGCGGCCTTGACCGCCACCAGGTAGTCGAGGTCGTGGACCCTGGCGAGGTCGTTGCCGGAGAGCGGCTGCGGCCCCTGGAGGCGTGCCTCCCCGAGCACTCCGGTAGCGCGCGCCAGCGCCAGGGTGAGCTGCACCCGGGCCGGACGCAGGGGATGCTCAGGACCGAGATCGTAAGCTGCCAGGGACTCGTCCCAGACGACGGTCACCGGGCCAGGCATCGCACCGTTCCTCGCACCACCTTCATCGACCTGTGATGTTCGAGCGAACTCGGGCACAGACTACGCTCCATTTGTTATCCACAGCTTGGGTTGAGTGGTTGACCACACTGCCCGGGTCCAGGCATCGTTGCTCAGGCCGTTCGGACGCGAGTCAGAGACTCCAGCCAAAGGAGGTGGGACATGCCGGTCGCGGAGGTTGAGGGCCTCAGCAAGCGCTTCGGGGCGGTGCAGGCGCTTGATCACGTCGACATCGCCGTCGAGGCTGGCTGCACCGGGCTGGTCGGCTCCAACGGTGCTGGCAAGTCCACGCTGATCAAGCTCATGCTCGGGCTGATCGCGCCGGATGGAGGGCGGGCGACCGTGCTCGGCCACGACGTCGCCGCCGACCCGCTGGCGATCCGCGCCCAGGTCGGCTACCTGCCGGAGGGGTCATGCCTGCCGCCCGACGTGACCGCCGCTGACTTCATCTCGTTCATGGCCCAGCTCGGCGGCCTCCCGCCCCAGCCCGCCAGGGAGCGTGCCAGCGAGGTCTGCTACCAGGTCGGCCTCTATGAGGAGCGCTACCGGGCCATCGGCGGCTTCTCCACCGGCATGCAGCAGCGCGTCAAGCTCGCGGTGGCGCTGGTGCACGACCCCCGCTTGCTGCTGCTCGACGAGCCGACCGACGGCATGGATCCGCAGGGCCGCGAGGACATGCTGGAGCTGATCGACCGGGTCCGCAGCGAGCTGCAGGTCGACGTGCTGGTCTCCACCCATCTGCTGGGCGACGTCGAACGGGTCTGCGACCGGGTGGTGATGGTGCATGCCGGCCACGTGCTCACCCAGGGCTCGATCACAGCGGTGGCAGGCACCGCCGAGGCGGGCTTCACGGTGCTGCTCGGCGACAACGGCGAAGCGGTCTGCGCCGCCCTGGCCGGCGCCGGGCTCCAGGTCCGCCCCGGCGCTGACGACCTCCAGGTCCAAGGAGGCCCCGACTCAGCCGACGTGATCCGCGACCTCGCCGCCGAGCACGGCTGGCCGCTGCGGCGCCTCATCCCACGGGCGCCCAGCCTGGAGGAGACCTTCCTGCGCCTGCAGGCCCACGCCACCGCCGACGGCAAGGCATCCGCCCCGGTCCCCGAAAAAGCAGAGCTGGCCGCGCCAGAGGGGGTGCGCCGGTGAGCGTGAACGAAGGCCTCCAGACCCCCACGGGGACCATCTACGACCGGGGCTACCGGCACTACGACGGACCGCGCGAAGGCCGCTCCCGGCGCGTGCGGGCGATCATGGTCGCCAGCATCCGCCGCGCGCTCGGCCTGCGGCGAAGCTGGAAAGCCAAGGTGGTGCCGTTCGGGCTGCTGGCGCTCGCGTTCGGCCCGGCCATCGCCTTCGTCGGCATCCGGGTAGTCGTTGGCGAGGCCGCCGGCCAGTTCATCGGCTACGGCCAGTACCTGCGCATCGTCTCGGTGCTACTGCTGCTGTTCGCCGCCACCGCCGGGCCCGAGATCCTCTGCCCCGACCGGCAGACACACACGCTCACGCTGATCCTGACCCGCCCGGTGACCCGGCTCGACTACCTGCTCGCCAAGCTCGCCGCGCTGGCGCTGGTGATCGGCCTGATCGCGGTGCTGCCGCTGCTCGTGCTCTACGTCGGCAACGTGTTCACCGCCGCGCATGCTGCCACCTACCTGCGCCACAACCTGGGCGACCTCGGCAAGATCCTGGCCGCCGGAGCGATGCTGACGGTCTTCTTCACCTCCGTCAGCCTGGCAGCGGCCAGCCTGACGGAGCGGCGCAGCGGCGCGATCGCCGGGCTGCTCGGCACCTTCCTGGGCTCGGCGGCGGTGACCAACGCCCTGTTCTTCTCCGCCAGCTTCAACGGCCGGCGCTGGGTGCTGCTGCTGTCGCCAATCAACCAGCAGTCACGCTTCATCGTCTGGATGTTCGGCTTACAGAGCGACGCACCCTCGGCGACGAACTTCGCGGGAACCACCTGGCTGGCCGCCATGCTGGTGGTGATTGCGGGGTCGCTCGCCCTGCTCACCTGGCGCATGATGCGGGTGCAGGCATGACCGGCACGACCCTGCCCAAGCGGGCGGAGCCGGTGGCCGAACTGCGGCACGTCTCCAAGTGGTACGGGGACGTGGTCGCTGTCGCCGACGTCTCCTTCGAGCTGTGGCCCGGGGTGACCGGGCTGCTCGGGCCGAACGGCGCCGGCAAGACCACCACCCTGAAGGCGCTCTGCGGATTGCTGCACCCCTCACAGGGAGAGGTGCGGCTGTTCGGCAGGACACTCGCGGGCGACCCGGCGCTGTACCGGTCGATCGGGGTGGTCCCGGACGGCGACCGCCTCTACCCGCGCCTGACGGTGCGCTCCTACGTGCGCCTGCACGCCGACCTGCAGGGCGTGGAGCGACCCGGGGCCGCCGCCGAACGCGCCATCGGCGAGGTCGGCCTCGAGGCCCTGGCCGAGCGGCGCCTCAAGGGTCTCTCCAAGGGTGAGCGCCAGCGCACCAAGGTCGCCGGTGCGATCGTGCACCAGCCCTCCCTGCTGGTGCTTGACGAGCCCATGACCGGCATGGACCCGGGCCAGCGCGCGCACTTCATGGACCTGGTCCGCATGCTCGGCGGCGCCGGGGTCACCGTGCTGGTGTCCAGCCATATCCTCGCCGAGGTGGAACGGCTCGCCTCACAGGTGCTGGTGCTGGTCGGCGGGCGCCTCGCGGCCGAGGGCGACTACCACGCGATCCGCGACCTGATGGAGGACCAGCCGCGCACGGTGATGGTGCGGGCTGACGACCCGCGGCTGCTCGCGCCCGGCCTGATCGCCCTGCCGACCACGGTCGCGGTCGAGGTGGACGGTGAGGCGCTGCAGGCCCGGACCCGCTCGGTGGCCGCATTCGCCACCGCACTCCCCCGCCTCGCCCGGGACCAGCACGTCAGCCTGCGCGAGGTCCGCACCACCGACGAGTCCCTGGAGCAGGTCTTCCGCTACCTCGTGAGGCGACGCTGATATGACCCGGACATTGGCCCTCTTCCGCTTCAGCTTCGGGGAGCTGCTCGGCGGGCGCTTCCGGCGGGTGGCGGTGGTGCTGCTGCTGGTGGCGGTGTCGCTGCTGCTGCCGGCGCTGGTTGCGGGTGGGTCGTCGCAGGACCCGGCCGACTTCATGCTGGGGTTGTTCAGCGACCTGGTGCTGCCGATCCTGCTGCCGGTGGTAAGCCTGGTGTTCGCCACCGCCGCGCTCGGCACCGAGCTGCGCGACGGGACCATCACCAACCTGATCCTCAAGCCACTGCCGCGCGCCTCGATCCTGGCGGTCGAATACCTGGCCGCGCTGGGCGCGACCCTGGCGGTGGTACTGCCAGCCGTGTTCGCCGCCCAGCTGCTTGCCGCGCGCGGCCTCGGCCTGCATGCGCTGCTGGAGGGCATGCTGCTGGCGACCGTGCTGGGCGCGGCCGCCTACTGCGCCCTCGGCCTGGCGCTGTCCTTGTGGGCCTCGCGGGCGCTGCTGATCGGGCTCGTCTACGCCGTCGTCTGGGAAGGCGCGGTGGTGGGCGCGGCGCCGGCCGCGTCGTCGCTGTCGGTGCGCGGCTATGCCCAGGGCGTGCTGGACGCGATCCTCCGAGGCAGCGGCGGCCCCACCCTGGGCGCCCGCCTCGGCCCGGTGAGCGCCACCATCCTCGCCCTGGGCGTCACCGTGGCGGCCCTGGCACTGGCGGTCCGGCGCCTAACCCGGATGGACTTCCGCTAGTGGCGCCGCCCGGGACCGGCACCACGTCCGGCTCTGGTTCCGGGATCGCGCCCATGGCGGCGAACAGGTCGGGGCGGAGCAGGCGGGTGGTGGCGACCACCGCGAGCAGCATCAGGCCGGCCACCGCGGTCACCGCAGGGAGGCCGACGCGATCGGCGAGCCAGCCCTGCACTACCAGACCCAAGGCGTGGCCGCCGCCGATGCAGAGCATGAACAGGCTGGCGACGCGAGCGCGCAGCGCGCGCGGGGCACGCAGCTGGCAGACCGTGCTGGTGCCCGAGAGCACCGCCAGGTAGCAGCAGCCGAGCAGCAAGATCCCGGCGACCGCCAACGGGAACCGTGGCGCCAGCCCGTAGGTGGCGGCGAGCGGCCCGACCAGTAGCAGCGCCCCAGCCAGCAGGCGGCTCCGACCGATCCTGGCAGCTAGGGGGGCGGCGGCCAGCGCCGCGGCGACCGCGCCGATGCCCTGGGCGGTGACCAGCGCCGAGGTCCCGGCCGCGCCACGGTGGAAGACCTTGATGGCGACCGCCGGGACCAGCCCGATGAACGGCGACACCAGAAACGTCGTGGCGAGCAGCAGCAACAACGCGGTGCGAATGCCGGCGTCGCGGCGCGCCTCGGCGACCCCCTCGGCGATGGTGCGCCAGACCCGCCGCATGCCCCCGTCGGTCCGCGCCAGCGGCGGGACCCGGACCAGGGCGAGCGCCACCAGCACCGCGCCGAAGCTGAGGGCGTTGATCCAGAACGCCGCCGCCAGGCTCCAGGCGATGATCACCAGCCCGGCGAACGCCGGTCCGACCACCCGCCCGAGGTTGTACTGGGCCGCGCCGAGGCTCATCGCGCCGAGCAGGTCCTCCCGCGGCACCAGGTCCGGGGTCATGGCGGACATCGCCGGCATGGCGAGGGCGAACGCCACGCCCTCCGCCAGCACGATCAGGGCGACCGCGGTCAGGCTCAGGTGGTGGCTGCCTGCCAGCACCGCGAGCAGCGCGGCGAGCGCCGTCTGCAGCAACGCGATCGTGGCCAGGTAGCGGCGCCGGTCGAAGTGGTCGGCGAGCGCACCGCCGATAGGGCCGAGCAGCACCGAGGGCGCGTAGGTCAGCGCCGCGACGGTGCCAGTCCAGGCGGCCTTGCCGGTCGTCTGGGTGACGTAGACCCCGACCGCGACTGTCTCCATCCAGGTGCCGATGTTGGAGACGAAGCCGCCGCTCCAGATGGTCGCATAGGCCCGGTGCCGCAACGGCCGGAACGGCGAGACGCGGCCAGTGCCAGCGCCAGGACCGGAGGAGGAGGCGAGAGTCACCTGACCAAAGTAGCCCAACCTGGCAAGGTGCCGGCCTTGCGGATACCCGGGACCGGGCGGGAGCGGCTACCCTGCCCGTATGACACTCCTCAAGCTCAACGAGCAGCCCGCATTGGAGCGACCGTTCCTGGTGGTGCACCTCTCCGGGTGGACCGATGCGGGCCTGGCCGGCGAGGCGGCCATCTCGTTCCTGCGCGCGCGCTGGGACGCGCGGCCGCTCGGCGAGTTCGACTCCGACGAGCTGATCGACTATCGCGCCCGCCGCCCGGTGGTGCAGCTCGCCAGCGGCACCATCGAGGCGGTGAGCTGGTCGCGGATCGAGCTGTCGCTCGCGACCACCTTGGAGGGAGGTCGCGACGCCGTGCTGCTCACCGGCCCGGAGCCGGACTTCCGCTGGCACGCCTTCGTGGAGCAGGTGGTCGAGGTGTGCGAGCTGCTCGATATCGAGGAGGTGTTCGGGCTCGGCGCGTTCCCGGCGCCGGCGCTGCACACCGATCCGGTCGCGGTGGTGGGCACCTCCAAGGACTCCGACCTGGCTGCCCGGCTCGAGACCGTCTCCGCGATCGTGGAGCTGTCCGCCGGGATCCAGACCGTGCTCGAGGACCGCTTACACCTGGCCGGCATCCCCGCCACCGGGCTGTGGGCCCGCGTCCCCCCGTACCTGGCGGGCGGCACCCACCCGCCGGCTGCGCTGGCGCTGGTGCGCACGGTCGCACGCCTGGCCGGAGTCGAGATCGACACCATCGAGCTGGAGGCCGCCGCCAAGGACCACCTGGAGCAAGTCGAGGCGGCCATCCGCGAGCGGCCCCAGATCGCCGAGTTCATCGACCAGATCCGCAGCCTCGTCGCGGAAGGCGCCGACCAGCGCATCCCCTCCGGCGACGAGATCGCCGCCGAGCTGGAGCGCTTCCTCAGTCAGCAACCCCCTGACGACGGCGGCGACCCCTGGCCTCGCTGAGGCCGGGGCGCCTCAGTCCGATAGCTTGTCCTCCGCGACGACCCTGGTCGGGGTGACCCGCACCAGCAGCTCGCCGGGGATCCCGTTGCGGCGGCCGTACTCTTCGGCACGGTCGGCGCCCATGTAGCGCCCGCCGAGCCGGGTGGCCCAGTAGAGCAGCTCACCCGGCTCACTGGAGAAGCGGGCGGTGCCCTCAACCATGACGAAAGCGAAGGGCGGGGTCTCGTCGTCGACACACATGCAGACCCGGGGATCGCGGCGCATGCCTCTGCCCTTCACAGTGTGCTCGGAGGTCTGGAAGACGATCTCGTCTCCGTCCAGGTCATACCAGACCGGCACCACATGGGGACTTCCCCGCACCTCCTGCTCCTAAGACCTGAGACGCTCCGTCAACGATCCGGGCCAGCCTATCCCGCCGCACCCTGCCAGTCCCGGAAGCCCAGCAGGGAGGCGGCCCTACTCGTAGCGGAGGGCGGCGACCGGCTGCATGCGGGCGGCCTTCCGGGCCGGATAGACGCCGAAGAAGATCCCCACGGCGACGCTGACGCCGAAGGCGAGCGCCACCGACCAGCCGGTGATCGCCGCCGGCACCGGTGACAGCCGGGCCACCAGCAACGCTCCCACGATGCCCAGCACGATGCCGATCACGCCGCCGCTGACGGTGAGTGCGACCGCCTCCAGCAGGAACTGGCGCAGCACGTCGCGGGTGCGGGCGCCGACGGCCTTGCGCAGGCCCACCTCGCGGGTCCGCTCGGACACGCTCACCAGCATGATGTTCATCACCCCGACCCCGCCGACCAGCAGCGAGATGCCGGCGATCGAGGCGAGCACCAGGGTGAGGACGCTGAGGATGCGGCCCACCACGCCGAGGATGTCCTCCTGGGTCAGCACCTGGTAGTCCTGCTCCGGGTGCGCCCGCGACACCACGTCCCTGATGAGGCGCTGCTCCGGAGCGATGTCGCCGGTGGTCGGGGCCTTCACCGCGATGGCGTCGACCCGGCTCACGCCGAGCATCCGCTGGGCGACCGTGACCGGGACGAACGCCTCGGCGTTGCGGTTGACGCCAAGCGCGGTGCCGACCCGGCTGAGCACGCCGATGACGCGGAACCGCAGCCCGCCGATGGTGACCTCGCGCCCGAGCGGGTCGCGGTCGGGGAACAGCGCCTCGGCCGGGTCGGCACCGAGCACGGTGACGCGGCGGCGGCCCTCCACGTCGGCGGCAGAGAAGAAGCTGCCACGGGCGACCGTGCGGTCGAACACCGACGGGATCGCCTCGTTGGTGCCGTTGAGGTTGACGGTGGTGCGCCTGGCGCCGACCCGGGCAAGCTCACCCGAGGCGATCGTCACCGCCACCCGGCGCGGGTCGCCGATCGCGTCGCCGACGCGGCGGACGTCCTCCAGGCTCAGGCGTGACACCGCCGGGGCCGACCCGAACGAGAAGTTGCCAGGCGCCACGAACAGGATGTTGGAACCGAGCGACTCGACCCCCGAGGTCACCTCGTTGCGGGCGCCGCTGCCGATGGCCACCAGCAGCACCACGCTGGTGACGCCGATGACCACCCCCAGCATGGTGAGCCCGGAACGGAGCTTGTTGGCCCGCAACGACTCCCACGCGAGCCGCAACGCCTCAGCCAGCCGCATCCCTCTAGCCGTCCTCTACCACGAGGCCGTCGCGCATCATCACGATGCGTTCGAAGCGGGCCGCCACCGCCGCGTCGTGGGTCACTACCACTACCGCCACGCCCCGCTCGGTGTGGAGGCGGCCGAGCAGGTCGAGCAGCTCCTCGCCGGAGGCCGAGTCGAGGTTGCCGGTGGGCTCGTCGGCCAGCAGCATCGCCGGCTCGGTCACCAGCCCCCTGGCGATCGCGACCCGCTGCTGCTCGCCGCCGGACAGCTGCGACGGGCGGTGCTGCAGGCGGTGGCCGAGGCCGACCGCCTCCAGGGCCTCGGTGGCGAGGCGGCGGCGCTCGGCACGGCCGACCCCCCGATAGACCAGCGGGAGGCCGACGTTGCCAAGGGCCGAGGTGCGCGGCAGCAGCTGGAAGCTCTGGAACACGAACCCGACCACCTCGTTGCGCAGCCTCGCCAGTTCGTCGTCGGAGAGGGCGGCCACGTCGCGGCCGCCGAAGGCCAGCGTGCCGCTGGTCGGCCGGTCCAGGCCGCCGAGCAGGCCGAGCAGAGTCGACTTGCCGGACCCGCTCGGTCCCATGATCGCCAGCGAGTCGCCTCCGGCCACGGTCAGGTCGATCCCGTCGAGGGCGCGGACCTCGACGCCATCGAGGCGGTAGACCTTGGTCACGCCCCTGGCCTCCACCACCGCGTGATCTCCTTCCACCGGTGCGGCGGCGCGCGATCTTGCCCTCGGCTTCGCCAGTGCCATGACTGCCGTCAGCTTCCGTGCCAGGTCTGGCCGTCGTGGAGCCGTTCGGCGCCGCGCGACACCACCCGCTCGCCGTTGCGCACGCCGCTGGCGACGGCCACCTGGTCCTCTCCCTCGGCGGCGACGGTGACGGTGCGAAGGTGCACGCGGCTGCCCTCGATCACGTAGATCGCCTGGCCACGGCCTTGCTCGATCATGGCGGAGGTGGGCACCGCCGGCGCCTGCACCGCTCGCCGCACGTGGATCTCGGCGGTGGCGGTCATGCCCACCCGGGGAACGGGATTGCCTCCGCCGCCGCCGGTGCCGGTGCCGGGCTGCTCGACGCCGCCGATGGCGAGATCAACCTCGTAGGCCGCCCCGCCTGCGGCCGACTGGCCCTGCGCCGGCGCGACCGAGATGCGCCGGACTTTGGCGCTGAAGCTCGCGCCAGGGAAGGCGTCCAGCTCGACGTCGGCCGTCTGGCCGGTCTTGACCAGCGGTATGTCGGTCTCGTCGACCTGGGCGGCGACCATCAGGGTGCTGACCTCATAGACGGTCGCCACGGTCTGCCCGGCGCCGACCTGCGCGCCGGTCCGCAATGGCGGCCCGCTCGACCCGCTGCCGCTGCCGCTGCCGCCGGCGAGACCCTGGAGGGCCTGCTGCGCACTCTCCGGCAGGGAAGTGATGCTCGACAGGCCCGCGGCGCTGCTGGCGGCGGTACTGCTGGCGGAGCGGCCGAGCTGCACGGTTCCGGACAGCGGCGCCCGCAGGGTGAGCGCCTGCTTCTGCTGCCTGGCCAGATCGAGGGCGAGCTGCGCCTGGCTCCGCTGCGCCGCGGTGGCGGCGCCGATCGAGTTGCGCAGGGCATTGGTTTCCTGGTTGACCGCGCTGGCAGCCTGCCGCGCCGCCGCGCCGGCAGCCGCCTGAGCGCTGGCGACCCGCTGGGCGGCTTGGTCGATGCGGACCTGGAGTTGCGCCCGCTGCCGCTTCGGCAGCAGCGGCAGGGTCGCGCGCAGGGCGTCGAGCACTGCGCCGCTGCTGCTGGAGACCTGCTGCTGGACCTGGTCGAGGGTGGCCAGCGCAGCGCCGGTCGGCAGGCTCGGGATGATCCCGCCCAGCGACGACGCGGAGCCGACGGCCGCTTGCGCCTGGCGGATCGAGGCGTCGATCTGCGCGGAGGAGAGCTGCGCCAGCACCTGGCCACGCCGCACCGTGGCGCCATCAGTGACCCGCAGGGCCGTGAGCTTGGCGGCGGCGGGTGCGGTCAGGTCGGCGACGGCCGCTGCCTGCACGGCGCCGGGTGCGCTGACCCGCTCGACCACGGTCGCGGGCTGCACCATCGCGGAGGCGAAGCGCTTGTCAGGCCCGGAGCTGCATCCGGCCAGCACCAGCCCCAGCGCCACGGCGAGCGCCACCGGGAGCGCGGCGGCGCGCGCGACGATCCTGTTCCTATAGGTGTGCCCTGCTGACCGATCCACACGGCCAGCATAGTGGCGAGCCTGCGGTTACGCGGCTTGGATCACCGCTTGACCAGATTGGAGAGGAAGAAGTACAGGTTGGCGGGCCGCTCGGCGAGGCGGCGCATGAAGTACGGGTACCACTGGTCGCCGTACGGCACATAGACGCGCAGGCGGTAGCCCTCGGCCACCACCTGCTGCTGCAGGTCGCGGCGGACGCCGTAGAGCATCTGGAACTCGAAGCTTGAGCGGTCGCGGCCGAGCTTGGCGGCCAGCGTCTTGGTGAGGCGGACCAGCCTGGGATCGTGGGTGGCGACCATCGGGTAGGGGTTGGCGGCGAGCAGCGCCTCCAGCAGCCGGGCGTAGGCGTCGTCCACCTGAGCTTTCTCCGGCCAGGCGACCTCGGGAGGCTCCTGGTAGGCGCCCTTGACCAGGCGGACCGGCACCCCGGCGCGGTTCAGCCGCGCCAAGTCCTCGCCGCTGCGATACAGGTAGGCCTGCAGGCAGACGCCAACGTCGTCGTAGGAGTCCTGAAGCCGCCCGACCAGGTCCACGGTCCGCTCGACGTAGGGGTGCGCCTCCATGTCGACGCCGACCATGGCGCCGATCTCCTTGCCGCGCGCCGCGACCTTGGCGGCCTCCTCAGCGGCGAGCTGCTCGGCGATGTCGAGGCCGAGCGCGGTCAGTTTGACCGAGATGTTGGCATCGAGGCCTTGCTCCTGGATCCGGTCGAGGGCGGCGAGGTAGCCGGCGGTCGCGGCACGCGCCTGCCTCTCCGACTCGGTGTTCTCGCCCAAATAGTCGAGTGCGACCGCGATCCCGTCCGCGTTCAGCGCCCTGATCACCTGCTCGGCGTCGTCCAGCGTGTCACCGGCGACAAAGCGCCGCGCCACCCGGCGGGCGACCGGGTTGCTGGTCATCTGCCGCCGCAGGGTCGCCGACCCCGCGGCCTTCAGCAGCGTTGCCCTGAGCACCCCCCACCTCCCAGGGAGAACCTCCGTTGGCTCCGTACTCGCAGTATTGCATTCCTCGGCAAGGCGCCCTGCTCGCCGAAGGGCAAAAGGGTCGTCAGCGTCACAGAAAGGCTCGGGCCAGCCCGGTCGCGGCTGCTGCGGCGACGATCACCACAAGGACCGGCGCGCGCAGCGCAACCGCGACGGCGGCCACGCCGAGCCCGGCGAGCAGGCGCGGGTCGACGGCGATGCGGTGCTTGCCGCCCAGCGCCTCGGTGATGATCAGGGCGGCGAGCAGCGCGGGCGCCAGATGGTCGAGGGCGCCCCGCAGGCGCGGCGGCAGCGGCCTCCCGCCCAGCAACAACGGCCCGGCCGCCCTGATGGCGATGGTCGCAAGCCCCACCGCGACCACCACCACCCAGCCGGCGCTCAACCCGACCGCTCCAGGTCCTGGCCCCTTTCCTGTTCCTGGCCATTGCCCCGCAGCCCGACCAGACAGGCGAGGCTGGCGGCGAGGATCGGCACGCCGGGGCTGGTCAGCGGGATGAGGGCGAGGGCGATGGCGCCGCCGGTGAGTGCCGCCAGCAGCCGCGAGCGGGAACGCACCTGCCCCACCAGCAGCGCCAGAAACAGGGCGGGAAAGGCGGCGTCCAGGCCGAAACGGCCGGGATCGGCCACCAGCCTGCCAGCGACCGCGCCGAGCGCGGTGCCGCCGACCCAGCCGACCCAAAGCAGCACGCCGGCGCCGCGCAGCAGGTGGCCGTCGACCGGCCCGCCGCCCGGCTGGGCGACCGCCCACGACTCGTCGGTCACCATCTGCGCGCCGAGCAGCCGGCGCCAGCGCGGCCACCAGGCTGGCAGGGACGGCGCGGCGGACAGGCCGATCGGCCCGTAGCGCAGGTTCAGCAGCACCGCCGCGGCAACCGCGGCAATGACCCCGCCGCCGGCCAGCAGGATCGAGGCAGCCCCGAACTGGGCCGAACCCCCGAAGGTGGTCGCCGACATCACCACCGCCGCCAGCCCGCTCATCCCAGCCGAGCGCGCCAGCACCCCGAACGACACGCCGAAGGCGAACGCGGCGATCCCGAGCGGGACGGCCACGCGGACCCCGTCGCGGTAGCGGTACCGGGGCGTGACCGGCGGCCGTGGTCCTGGAGGCGATCCTGGAGCTGGAGCAGGCATCACCGCCGATGGTACCCAAGCGGTGCGACCAGGCGGGCCTGGTGGCGTGCTTCTAGACGACTTCGGTCGCGGCCAGCTCCAGCGTCCGCCCGAATTCCTGCTCGAACAGGTCGGAATTGCGCTCGGCCGCCCAGACGTCCAGGTCGGGGAGGTCGCGGGCGCGCAGCTCCAGGCGTGCTACGCCGTCGTCGAGGGTGACCTTGACCTGCTGGATGACCTGGAAGTGGTCGGCGTCGAGGCCGTCGGCCAGGCGCAGCAGCGCTGCGAGCCGACGGACCAGCACGCGCTCGCCCTCGCTCAATGCCTGGTAGTCGGGGTGGCGCTCGGAGGGCAGCGCCTTGCGGTGGTAGCGGGCCACGTTGGCGACGATCGCCTGCTCGTCGGGGGTGAAACCGTCCAGGTCGGCGTTGCGGATCAGGTACAGGGAGTGCTTGTGGTGGGCGGACTGGGCCACCGCGTAGCCGACGTCGTGGAGCAGCCCGGCCATCTCCAGCAACTCCCGCTCGGCCGGGCCGAGCTGGTGCAGCGCCTCGGTCTGGTCGAACAGCGACAGGGCCAGCGTGGTCACCTGGCGGGCGTGCGGCTCGTCCCAGGCGTGCCGGCGGGCGAAGTCCAGCGCCGAACGGCGCCGCGGGTCGTCGACCGGGCCACCACGGCCGCCGTTGTGGCGGGCCAGGTAGTCGAGGATCACGCCCTCGCGCAGCGCCCACGGCGCCAGCACCAGGTCGCGCAGCCCGAAGGCCTGCATGATCAGGGCGGCGACCTGCGACCCGGCGACCAGGTTGCCGGCACGCAGCTCGTCCATGCCGGCGAGGCTGCGGCGCTCCCGGTTGGAGGTGCCCGCAAGGTAGCCAGCGACCACGTTGAGGGCCTCGCGGGAGAGGGTCGGCGCGGTCTGGCCGTCGATGCCGGCGAAGCCGAACTCGTGCGGGTGGGTGGGTGCCTCGGGCAGTGCTCTGGCGATCGTGCCGAGATTGCGGAAGGTCTTTGAGGTGGCGCAGACGACGTCCCAGGGCTGCTCGCGCACCTGGTCGGCCAGCGGGCCGAGCAGCGCGAGGGCGTGGGTCCGCAGCGCCACCAGGTCGTCGGGGCGGGCCGGGTCGGAGCGCACGAACCGCCGCGACAGCCGGGTGGCGCCGAGCGGCAGGCTCTCGACCAGCTCCGGCCGCTCGCCCTCTCCCCCAGCGACCTCCAGGCTGCCGCCGCCGATGTCGATCACCAGCAGCCGCCGGCCGGAGAAGGCGGTCCAGCGCCGCGCCGCCAGGTAGGTGAGGCGCGCTTCCTCGGCCCCGGCGAGCACCGCGATCGGCACTCCCGTCGCTTCGCGCACCTCCCCGAGCGCCTCGGCGCCGTTGCGCGCCTCCCGGATCGCCGAGGTGGCAAACCCGACCAGCGCGTCGGCATGCAGGTCGTCGGCGGACTTGCGCATGCGCAGCACGGTGGCGGTCAGCCGCTCCACCGCCTCGTCCGGCAGCAGCATGGCAGGAAACGCCGACTCCGCCAGCCGCAGCGTCTCCCGCTCCCGCCCGACCTGCGTGAAGGTACCGTCAGGCCGCCCGTCCACCACCACCAGGTGCACCGTATTGGAGCCGACGTCGAGCACAGCGAGCCGCATGCCCCGATGCTACCCGGCCAGCGCCTCCGGCACCCCCGATTGGCCATCGGCCGTCCTGCTGCCGGCCCTCAGGCCTTCACGTCCGAGCGGGCTTCGCGCTGCGGGACCGTATTTTCCTGAGTCCAGCTATGCCAGGAGACCTGCATGCGCGCCCCGCCGTCTGGATGATTCGTGATGTGCCAGATCCCCCCCGTGGAGCGGACCACTGCGTCCGCGATGGCAAGGCCCAATCCCGATCCGCCGGGCTCGCTGGCGGCCCGGTGGAAACGGTCGAAGAGGCGCTCGCGTTCATGCTCTGGGATGCCGGGACCGTCGTCCTCGACTGCGACGCGGACACGCGGACCCGTCACCGCTGTCCGCACCGTAACCGTTCCGCCGGGTGGCGAATACCGGCATGCGTTGTCTATGAGGACTCCCAGGAGGCGGGCGATCCACTCCGGCGGGGCCTTCACCAATGCAGGAACGGCGACGTCGTGCCGCATGACCAGCCGCACACCGCGCGTGTCGGCTACCGCGCGGAAACGATCAGCGCACTGGTCCGCTATGAGCGCCAGGTCGACGGGCTCCTCACCCGGAGGAGGCGGCTGGGAGTCGAACCGGGCTAGCCACAGCATGTCTTCGATGATGTGGCGCAGCCTCCTGCTTTCCTCGATTACCTTGTGCAGAGATTCCTGATAACCGGCGACGGATCGTGGAGTGCTGAGAGCAAGTTCGGCCTCGGCTTCGATCACGCTGACCGGCGTGCGCAGCTCATGGGAGGCATCAGCGGTGAACTCGAGCTGGCGGCGCCGGATCCGCTCCACCGGCGCCGTGGCCTTGATCCCGATGGTAAGCGAGCTGAAATACACGGCCAGCAAGAAGAGCGGGGCCGCCGCCGCCTCGGCCACCAGGAGAACCGTACGGACGTGATCTGGTCCCGCTAGACTCTGGCCAGCTACCAGCCAGCCGTAGGGTTCTCGCGCGGCCTCGATCCGGAACCGGCCGGCAGGGAGCGAGACGGTCGAGGGGCCCGCCGCGTGCCACGGGCGGACAGGAAGCGCGGGCGCTCCGGCCACCATGGGAACGACCCGGCCCCATGCGTCGACTTCCCAGAGAAAGACGGGGGCTTCGTCGGGATTCTGTAGCTGACTGCTCAGCTCGTCGCTCCTTACGGCTGGATTGGCCGCGTGTGTCCCGACGAGTTTGAGGGCGTTGGTCAGGTGCTGGTCGGACTGGCTGGTCAGCCGCCCGAAGAGAGCTAGGTCCAGAATTCCGGCCACGGCGATGTAGATCACCAGGAAAACCGCGGCGGTGATGGCCGCCACCCGGGAGGCGTGCCCGAAAGCGGCCCGTCGGCCCGTGCTCATGACGCCGCGATCCGGTAGCCGACGCCGCGGACCGTCTCGACCCGTGCCCGGCTGCCCGCGAGCTTGGTGCGAAGCCGCGCCATGTGTACATCGATCGTGTTGGATCCGACGGCGGCCTCCTCCTCGTCCCAGACGCTCAAGGCGATGGTGCGCCGCTTGACCACGCCCGGGGCCTGGCGGAGCAGAAGCTCGAGGATGGAGAACTCGGTGGAGGTCAGGGTAAGCGGGCCACTCGTGAGCCCCGCCTGCCGGCTCGCAGGATCCAGCCATACGTCCGCGCAGGTCAGGCGGGGTGGCTGGGGTTCGCCTGGCCGCCGCATCAGTGCGCGAATCCGCGCCAGCAGCTCGGCGAGCTGGAACGGCTTGACAAGGTAATCGTCGGCGCCGGTGTCGAGCCCCGTCACCCGGTCGGCGGTCGTGTCCTTGGCGGTCAGGATCAGCACCGGTGTAGCCACATGACGCGCGCGTGCCTGTCGCAGCAGCTCAATGCCGGACATTCTGGGCATACGCCAGTCCAGAACCATGACCGCGTAGTCGTAGGCGCGCAGGTAGCTGAGCGCCTCCTGCCCGTCCGCTACGGCGTCAACGGCGTAACCGTTCTCCTTGAGCGCCCGCTCCAGAACCGATCGCAGCCTGGGATCGTCCTCGGCTACCAGAATCCTCATATTCATCTTTGTAGCCCTTACAACCTGACGAGGCTATGACGACGCGCCTTCACAAATCCGTAAGGCACCACCTTCTAGGGTCCCCATGTGCCTTCACACAGCAACGCTTCCTCGCTGGCGGTCGTCGGCGGCAGGGCATCGCGGCCGTATCTACCTCGGCTATGCCGACCTCAAGAAGGGAATCCACCGAAATGATAACGAATGGCAGGAAGTTTCCCGTAACCGCGGGGCCGCTGGCCGCGGCTCTCGTGGCCGCCGCCGTGGCGGTCGGGGGATGCAGCAGCTCCCCTAGCAGCGCCGGTTCGTCGGCGACCACCGCGGCCGGGGCCAAGGCCACGAACACCGGCTCAGCCAGGCTCGCGCAGTTCGCACAGTGCATGCGCGCCCACGGCGTCACGAACTTCCCCGACCCCACCGCCCAGGGGACGTTCAAGCTCCCGCCGGGCATGACCAGCTCGTCGCAGTTTGCCTCTGCCGACGAGTCGTGCAGGTCGCTGGCACCGCCAGGAGCGCTGAGCAACCAAGCGCCGACCACCGCGCAACTGAACAAGGCGGAGAAATTCGCCACATGCATGCGCAAGCACGGGGAGTCTGACTTCCCCGACCCGTCACCGAACGGAAAATTCCAGCTCAACGGAGGCACCAACCCTATCGATCCCAATTCGCCACAGTTCAAGTCGGCGATGTCCGCATGCCACGCGCTGCTGCCGCCGGGCAACGGGTTCGGTACGGGAGGCTAGCCGATGAGCACACCCACACCTCAATCCACTCAGATCCGCGCTGACACGCCGGAGGCCAGTGCTCCCGCTCCTCCTCGCCGGCGTCGCTGGCTGCTCATCTGGACCGCCACCGGTGTGGTGGTGGTGGTGGCAGCCGTGGCGATCGGGGTCGCGAACCCGTTCGGCGGCGGTGCCTCGACCGGAGTGGTGGACAACTCGTATCCGGTTGGCATAACACACGTCAGACTGGGCTCCTTGTCCGCGCAGATAACCGGAGTCGGCTCGCTTGGCTACGCCGCGCAGCCCGGCGGGTCACCCTACGCGGTGGTCAACCGGGCCCGGGGGACGATCACCTCCCTGCCCGAGATCGGACAGGTGATCAAGCAAGGGCAGGCACTCTATGAGGTCAGCAACAGTCCGGTGATCCTCATGAACGGCGCCACGCCGGTATCCCGGTCGTTGTCGGTCGGCGACACGGGACCCGATGTACGGGAGCTCAACTCCGATCTGGTGGCGATGGGATACGCCACCAGATCAGCATTCAATCCCTCCTCGGACTACTTCGGCCCCGCGGCGGCGTCAGCGCTCGCCCGCATGCAAGGCGCCCTTGGCGTGGACCGGACCGGAACGCTCCCACTCGGGCAGGTGGTGTTCCTGCCAGCGCCGTTGCGGATAACCCGGGTGAACGCCACGCTAGGCGCCAACGCGGACGCGGGCGCGACGGTTCTCCACGCCACCTCGACCGCCCGCCAGGTGCAGGTCAATATTGCCGCCACGGAGCAGTCGAGTCTCAAGGCCGGGGATCCGGTACTGATCACGCTGCCGAATTACCAGGACACCTCGGGCGTCGTGGCGAGTGTCGGGACGGTCGCGAGCGGATCCGGGTCGTCATCACCGACGATCCCGGTGGACATCACGCTCCGGCATCCTCAGGACGCGGGCAGCCTCGACCATGCGCCGGTGCGGGTGCAGATCAGCACGTCCGGAGTGAATAACGCACTGATCGTTCCGGTCACGGCGCTGCTGCCGCAGACCGGCGGAGGCTACGTCGTCGAGACCGTGGATGCTCACGGGATCCATCATCTGGTGCCGGTCACGCTTGGCTTGTTCGATGACGCGGACGGCCTGGTCCAGGTGATGAGCCAGCACCTGTCAGTCGGCCAGGCGATCGTGGTGCCGACCACGTGAGCACCGTCCTTGAACTCGAGGGAGTCACCAAGGTTTACGACGAGCGCCCGCCAGTACACGCGCTCCGTGGCGTGAGCCTCACGGTGAACCGCGGTGAGCTGGCCGCGATCGTCGGCCCCTCCGGCTCCGGTAAGAGCACGCTGCTGCACGTGATGGGCACCCTAGAGCGGCCTAGCGGCGGCACCGTCCGTATCAACGGCATCGATGTGGCCAGGCTCGACGATCGCCAGCTCGCCGCTCTGCGTGCGCGGAGCATCGGCTTCGTGTTCCAGCAGTGCTTCCTTGCCGAGCATGAGACGGCGCTGGACAACGTCGCCGATGGCCAGCTCTATGCCGGGGTCGGCAGCCGTGCGCGTCGGCTGCGGGCGGAGCAGGCACTGGTCCGTGTGGGGCTCGAACACCGTGCTCATTTCCGGCCCGCCACGATGTCGGGCGGTGAGCGCCAGCGTGTGGCGATAGCGCGAGCTCTTGCGGGCCGGCCCGCCATCGTCCTCGCCGATGAACCGACGGGCAACATCGACAGTGTGGCCGGCGCCGCCATCCTCGATCTGTTCCAGCAGCTCAACGCGGAAGGCGCCACGATCGTGGTGATCACCCACGACCGTGAGCTGGCCAGCCGCCTGGGACGTCAAGTGCGCGTGCTCGACGGCAAGATCGTCTCGGACAGTAAAACGGAGCAGCAGCCATGAACACGGAACTGGATTTGGTCCCGGCACGGCTGAAGGCCGACGATCTGGCCAAAGTCGCCAGCGTAGGAGTTCGTACCCGGCCGCTACGTGCCGCCCTTTCCGCGCTGGGGATCGCGATCGGCGTGGCCGCCATCGTGGCCGTGCTCGGCCTCTCAGCCTCCTCCCAAGCCGGGCTCTTGGCGGAGATCAACCAGCTCGGCACCAATCTCCTGACCGTAGGAGCCGGGACGACGTTTAGCGGCCAGACCGCGCAACTCCCCGTCGCTGCCCCCGCCACGATCGCGCGCCTGGAGCCGGTAGAGAGCGTCGCGGACACCGCTGTCGTGTCGAACGCGGAGGTGTACCGTAGCCCGCTCATCCCCCCTATCAACACGAACTCGCTAGAGGTCCAGGCCGCCAGCCTGAACCTGCCATCCGTGATCGCGACGAGCGTCGCGAAGGGCAGCTACCTGAACGCCGCTTCCGCCAACCAGCCAGTCGCAGTGCTTGGCGCGTCCGCGGCCCAGCGGCTCGGGATCGATGAGGTCTATCCCGGCGAGAAGGTCTGGCTCGGTAACATGTGGTTCTACGTGGGCGGGATCCTGAACCCCGCGGTGCTGACGCCGGAGATCGATACGTCGGTCCTAGTCGGCTTCCAGGCGGCGGAAAACTTCCTTGGCTACCACACCGATGTCACCGGCCATCCGGTTCCCGGGCAGCCCACGATGATCTACGTGCGCGCGCAGACCAGCCAGGTAGCCGCGGTCCAGTCCGTCCTAGCCCAGGCGGCTTACCCCGAAAACCCCAATCAGGCGGCCGTTAGCCAGCCATCGTCGGCCCTGACCGCGCAATATCGGGCACAGAGCGCGTTCAACAGCCTGTTCCTCGGACTCGGTGTGGTGGCGCTGATCGTCGGCGCGGTCGGGGTCGCGAACATCATGATCATCTCCGTGCTCGAACGCCGTTCCGAGATCGGGCTCAGACGCGCGCTCGGCGCGACTCGCGAGCAGATCCGTGCTCAGTTCCTCGCCGAGTCGATCCTGCTCTCGCTGGCGGGCGGCGCGGTGGGCATCGTCGTCGGCGTGCTCGCCACGATCATCTACGCCGCAGCCAAGAACTGGACCGTGGTGATTCCGGCGCTAGCGTGGGGCGGCGGGGTAGCGTCCGCCGTCATCATCGGAGGTATCGCAGGCCTTTTGCCAGCGCTCCGTGCGGCCAGGCTCTCGCCGACCGAGGCGCTGCGAACCGTCTGAGGTTCAGGAGGCGTCGGTGGCGATGGCGCGTTGCGTTTGACCCTTTGCGTCAGCTTACGTCAGCGCCCGTCCTGGTCCCGGCGCTCGCAACGGTTGCGGGTTGCGGAGCGCGGCGGGCGTTGACCATGGCGGCGGCGAGGACCAATAGGGCTGCGAGGGCCAACAGGGGGATCAGGTGGTTCTGCTGTTCCACCAGCCAGTAGGTCACGGCGGCGAGGGCGCCTGCGGCGGGGATGGTGATGATCCAGGCCCAGACGATGCGGCCGGCGACGCCCCAGCGGACGGCGGAGAGGCGGCGGGTGGAGCCCGCGCCGACGATCGCGCCGGTGATGGTATGGGTGGTGGATACCGGGATGCCGAGGAAGGTGGCGATGTAGATGGAGATGGCGGCGGCGGTCTCGGCGGAAAAACCGCTGATCGGCTTGAGCGCGGTGATCTTCTGCCCGAGAGTCTTGACGATGCGCCAGCCACCCGACGCGGTGCCGGCCGCGATGGCGGCGTAGGCAAGCAGCACCACCCACCACGGCAAGGGCAGGTTGCCGTCGGCGTCGAGGTGCAGGTAGCCAGCGCCGACCAGCAGCGCGGACACGATCCCCATTGTCTTCTGCGCGTCGTTGCCGCCGTGGCCGAGGCTGAACGCCGCTGCCGAGACCAGCTGGAGGCGCCGGAACAGGCGGTCGACCCGGCGCGGCGACGACCGGTGGAAGACCCACATGAGCACGCACATCAACAGGAAGGCGAACACCAGGCCGAACAACGGTGACAGCACGATGAACAGCACGGTCTTGCGCAGGCTGGCGCTGTTCACCACGTGCCAGCCGGCCTTGGCGACGCCGGCGCCGACGAAGCCGCCGATCAGCGCGTGCGACGACGAGGTGGGCAGCCCCAGCCACCAGGTGGTGAAGTTCCAGACGACCGCGCCCACCAGGCCGGCGAACACCACCGCCTCGCTGACGATCGCCGGGGAGACCGTCTTGCCGACGGTGTTGGCCACGCTGGTGTTGAACAGCACGTGGAAGAGGATGAAGGCGAGGAAGTTGAAGGCCGCCGCCCACACCACCGCGATCCGCGGGGTGAGCACCCGCGTCGAGACCACCGTGGCGATCGAGTTGGCGGCGTCGTGGAAGCCGTTGGAGTAGTCGAACAGAACCGCCAGGCAGACGATCAGGATGACCGAGATCAGTCTGGCGTCAGGCATGCTTCAGCACGATGCTCTCAACGGTGTGGGCGACGTGCTCCAGCTCGTCGAGCGCCTGCTCCAGCTCGTCGACGATGTCCTTCCACAGCAGCACGTAGCGGGCGGGGTGCTCGCCCTCGAAGTTGTAGAGGTCGGCGCGGGCGTGGCGGTAGAGCTGGTCGCCCTCGTTCTCCAGCTCGTTGATGCGGATCCAGTAGTCGCGCAGCGGCTCCTGCTCCAGCTTGCGCAGGTGGCGGAGGCCTTGGGCGGTCACGGCGCAGGCCTGCTTGATCAGCCGGGACTGCTTGACCACCGAGTCGAGCGGCTCCATGACCTTGTGCAGGACCATCATGTCCGCCGCCGCCTCCAGCGAGTCGAGCACGTCGTCGAGGTTCGAGGTGAGGTCGTAGATGTCCTCACGGTCGAACGGGGTGACAAAGGTGGAGTTCAGCCGCGACAGCACCGCGTGGGTGAGGCGGTCCCCCTCGTGCTCGCAGTCGGTGAGGCGCTTGGCCTTCATCTCAGGGTCGACGAAGTCCTCGACCATGTCCAATAGCAAATTCGACGCCTCGACGAGATTATCCCCCGCGGCCTCGAAGAGATCGAAATAGGACTCTTCCCGTGGAAAAATCCGCAATTTCATGCTCGCCCCCTGTTTGGACGGGCCTGGCAGCCAACCCTAGCAGCGCATCTCTGGTTGTGTCGACAACAGTTCACCCGCTGTACACCTACCCGCCGGAAAGCGTGCCGGTCGGTGCCACGCGGCGAGGCTACAACGGAGCCAACACGACTAGCTTCAGAGGGAGGCAACGTTGTATCAAATCCGCTCGCTAAGAGCGCGCCGGCTGCTGGCGACCGTGGCCGTCGGCCTTGCGACCGTGCTGGTCGCGGCCGGCTGCGGCAAGAGCAACAAACCGGTGACAGCCGCCAACGGCGGGGGGGCCAAGTCGCTTAGCGGTGCGGGCGCGACCTTCCCCGACCCGATCTACGAGAAGTGGTTCTCGGACTTCGGCGCCAAGAACAGTGGCGTGCAGGTGAACTACCAGCCGCTTGGCTCGGGCGCCGGGATCTCCCAGTTCACCGCTGGGACGGTCGACTTCGGCGCGACCGACTCGCCCATGAAGGACGACGAGCTTGCCGCGGCCGAGGCCAAGGGCGGCACGGTGATCCACATCCCGACCGTGGTCGGCGCGATCGTGGTCACCTATAACCTGCCGACGGTCACCCAGCCGCTGAAGATGGACGGCCAGCTCATCGGCGACATCTTCGACGGCAAGGTCAAGAACTGGAACGACCCGGAGGTCGCCGCGCAGAACAGCGGCGTCAAGCTGCCGAACCAGGCCATCCTGACAGTGCACCGCTCGGACAGCTCGGGTACCACCGGCAACTTCACCAAGTTCGTCGCCGCCTCCAACAGCGACTTCAACAGCAAGATCGGCGCCGGCAAGGACGTCAAGTGGATCGGCGGCGTCGGCGGCAAGGGCAACGACGGCGTGACCGCCGCGGTCAAGCAGACCACCGGCGCGGTCGGCTACGTTGAGCTGAACTACGCGCTGAAGAACAACCTCGCCTTCGCCAACGTCAAGAACGCGGCCGGGACCTACATCACCCCGTCGATCGACTCGACCACCGCCGCCGCCAACGACCTCAGCGGCGTGCCGGACGATTTCCGCGCGAGCCTGGTCGGCTCCAAGGACCCCGCGGCCTACCCGATCGCGACCTGGACCTTCCTGATCGTCTTCCAGAAGCAGGCCGACGCGGCCAAGGGCAAGACCCTGACCAATCTCCTCTGGTACATGACCCACGACGCGCAGGCGTCCGCCAAGGACCTCTACTACGCGCCGCTTCCTTCCGCGGCCATCCCGAAGATCGAAGCCAAGATCAAGTCCATCACCGGCCCCGACGGCACCGCGCTCTTCACGGGGCAGTAGTGGCCAGGCCAATGGCCAGACGACCGCCGTTCGCAGGCGTCGCCCGAGACGTCGTCGCGCGGGGCGAGGCGCTCCCTCACACCGAGGGGGCGCCTCGCCCTGAGGCGCTCCCCGAACCGCCTGACCGTGGTCCCCTCAACCCCAACCTCAACCCGGGTCGCGTCCGGGGCCTTCTGCGTCCGGTCGGCCGAGGCGACAGCGCCTTTCGCTGGCTGGTCACGGGCATGGCGACGGCCCTGTTGGCGCTCACTGCGGTGCTGTTCTGGGAGTTGTACGCCAACGCTCGCCCGCTGATCGCCCGCGACGGGCTCAGCTTCATCACCCGTGACGTCTGGGACTCTGAGCACGACGTGTTCGGCGCCCGTTCCCTGCTGTTCGGCACCGTGGCGACCTCGGCCATCGCGGTGGTGCTGGCGGTGCCGGTGGCGCTCGGTGTCGCCCTGTTCACCACTGAGATCGCCCCCCGCTGGCTGCGGCGGCCAGTCTCCAGCCTGGTCGAGCTGCTCGCCGCGGTGCCGAGTGTGGCGTTCGGCTTCTGGGGCATCGTCGTGCTCGCCCCGATCATGGCCCGCGACCTGGACCCGCTGCTGATCAAGCTGCTCGGCTGGACAGGGCTGTTCGCGGCACCGCAGTTCGGCCTGTCGCTGTTCACCGCCGGGGTGGTGCTCGCCATCATGATCCTGCCGATCGTGGCGGCAATCAGCCGCGAGGTGTTCACGGTGGTCCCGCGCTCACAGCGGGAAGCGGCGCTGGCGCTTGGCGCCACCAAATGGGAGTCCATCCGCATGGCGGTGCTGCCCTACTCCCGCTCGGGCGTCATCGGCGCGATCGTGCTCGGCCTCGGGCGTGCCATGGGCGAGACCATGGCGGTGGCCTTCGTCATCGGCAGCGTGCCCGAGTTCCACAAGAACCTGCTCGCCCCTGGCTACAGCATCACCGCCCTGATCGCCAACACCTTCAACGAGGTGTCCAGCACCGGGCACCAGCTCAGCGCGCTGCTCTACCTGGCGCTGCTGCTGTTCTTCATCACCCTGCTGGTCAACGTGGCCGCCCGGCTGCTGGTGTGGCGCGCCACCGCGGTCTCGGGAGGGGCACGCTGATGAGCGCGGTCGCTCCACCCCGCCCGGGCCGCCTTGCCGTCCCTGGAGACGGCAAGCTGCGGCGGCGCAAGCTGGTCAACGGGATCGCCATCGGCCTCATGGGCGCCTGTGTGGCGGTGGCGCTGATCCCCCTCGGCTCGCTGCTGTTCTACGTGGTCAAGCGCGGCATCGGGGGGCTGTCGTGGACAGCGCTCACCCAGGCGCCGGCCCCCTCCTCGGCGGGCGGCGGCGGCTTCGGCAACGCCATCACCGGCAGTGCCATCCTGCTCGCCATCGCCGCGCTGATCGGCGTCCCGTGGGGGATCCTCAACGCGATCTACCTGAGCGAGTTCGCCCGCGGGCGGCTCGGGCGGGTGGTCCGCTTCTTCTCCGACGTGCTCACCGGCATCCCCACGATCGTCACCGGACTGGTGGTCTACGGTCTGCTGGTGATCGGCCTTGGCGGCTTCTCGGCGCTGGCCGGCGGGGTCGCGCTCGGGCTGATCATGCTGCCGATCGTCACCCGCGCCAGCGAGGAGATGCTCAACCTGGTGCCGGACTCGCTGCGCGAGGCCGGACTCGCCCTCGGCATGCCCCGGTGGAAGGTGATCCTGCGGATCGTGCTGCCGACCGCCGCCAGGGGGATCGTCACCGCCAACCTGCTCGCCCTGGCGCGCGCCTCGGGCGAGACCGCGCCGCTGATCGTCACCGTGCTCGGTTCGAACTTCTTCTCCTACAAGCTGGTGGGGGGGCCGATCAACGCCCTGCCCCTGTACATCTTCAAGAACGCGGGCCAGCCCGACCCGGTCAAGATCCAGCTCGCCTGGGCCGCCACGCTGGTCCTGATCGCCTTCATCCTCGCCCTCAGCCTGCTCGCCCGCCTGATCGGGCGCGGCGGCCACGACACCGCGGAGTAGACCGGAGCAGACCGATGGCCAAGCAACTGCAGATCAAGGACCTGTCGCTGTACTTCGGCGACCATCGGGCCGTGGCCGACGTCACCATGACCATCGAGGCCAAGCAGGTGACGTCGATCATCGGCCCGAGCGGCTGCGGCAAGTCCACCCTGCTGCGCTCCCTGAACCGCATGCACGAGCTGGTCCCGGGCGCGCACCACCAGGGCCAGGTGCTGCTCGACGCCGAGGACGTCTACGTCAAGGACCCGGTCGAGCTGCGGCGCTCGATCGGCATGGTGTTCCAGCGGCCGAACCCGTTCCCGACCATGTCGGTGTTCGACAACGTGGTCGCCGGCCTGCGCCTCGCCGGCGTCCGCGACAAGAAGCTCCTCAAGCAGGTCGCCGAGTACAGCCTGCGCCAGGCCGGCCTGTGGGAGGAGCTCGGCGCCCGCCTCCACGTCGGCGGCGCCCGCCTGTCCGGCGGCCAGCAGCAGCGCCTCTGCATCGCCCGCGCCCTCGCGGTCGAGCCCGAGGTCCTGCTGATGGACGAGCCCTGCTCCTCTCTCGACCCGATCTCCACCCTCAAGATCGAGGACCTGATCCGCGAGCTGCGCGAGTCCTACACGATCGTGATCGTGACCCACAACATGCAGCAGGCCGCCCGCGTCTCCGACTCCACCGCCTTCCTCACCATCGAGAAGGCCGGCGAACCCGGCCGCCTGATCGAACACGACGACACCGCCACCATCTTCACCAAGCCGAGCAACCCCACCACCGAGCGCTACATCAGCGGCCGCTTCGGCTGATCCCGCTCAGGTAGGCGAAGACAACGGTGTTGTCGCGGTAGTGGCCGCTGCCGCGGTCGAACGCCTCCCCGCAGGTGACCAGGCGCAGGCCCGGGTAGGCGAGGGGGCCGTAGACCTGCTGGGTGGGGAACGCGGCCTTCGGGACTCGCTGGACCGACTGCACGGTGAAGACCGCCGTGATGCCGTCCCTCCGCCGCACTTGTACGGTGTCGCCAGGCCGGAGCTGGCCGAGGCGATAGAACACCCCAGGACCCGACCGTACCGAATCGACGTGGCCGACGATCACCGCCGGTCCCAGCTCGCCCGGGGTCGGCCCCTGCGCGTACCAACCGGCCAGGCTCGCCTGCTGCAGAGGCGGCACCTGCAGGGCCCCGTCCCGGTCGAGGCCGAGCCGCAGGAGCGGAGCGGCGACGCCGATGGCGGGCACCTCGACTCGCTGCGGCGGCGAGGCCGCCAGCGGCGCCGCCGCCAGTCCAGGAGGCAGCACTGCCGGAACGGGCCGGGCCGCGCCAGGGGGCGGTTCGGGCGGTCCCGCGTGACGGTGCAGCCCGTAGGCGCCGACAACCACGCCGCCAAACATGAACAGCCCGGCCACCGCACCGAGGATGCGGCGGCCGGGCTGCGTCGAGCGGATCCTCGAATCCGTTCCTAGTCCTAGCCGCGGCGCGCGCTGGGACGGCGCTGCCACAGCAGGACGCTGGCGAGCATGCCGAGCAGCACCAGCACGAGCCCGGCAGCGGTGAGCGGCCCGCTGCCAAAGCCTGCCGCCATCGAGCCGCCACCGGCTGGGACCCCCCCGGAAGGGAGGAGCACCCACTGGCTGCCATTCCAGACCCAGGTGCTCGTGCCCCCGGTGGTGGCGGTGCTCCTGCCCGAGCTGCTGCTGACCACCGTGGTGCTGCCGCGAGGGGTACTGGGGAGGCTCCCGCTCTGGACGCAGTGCACGGTCACCACATGCGTTCCCAAACGTGCCGTCGAGGAGATCGTCGCCGCCCCCGAATAGATGCCGAGGCGATCACGGGTCAGCTTGGCGTCTTGGCTGAAGGCTGACGAGGATGCCGTGACGGACCGGCCGGAGCCCGTGCAGCGGGCGGTGATGGAGAGAGTCTGCCCTTGCGTCACCGTCGTCGGGGCCAACCGCAACCAGCCACTACTAGCCATCGCAGGGGCCCCAAGTCCTGCCGTCATGACACCAGCGAGCAGGGTCGCCATCACAAATCTCCGCATGTCCCCCCCGGATTGGTCGCGCAAGCAATCGGTCTAGCGATCGGTTCTGCGGGATTCTCGCAGGTAGCGCCCACTACACCCGGAAGGTCCAAACGCCGTTATCAGATCGTTACCCCTAACCTGATCCTGCACCTGCCAGCCAGGCCCTGTCCGCTACCGTGCAGGGCATGGCTGTCACGCTTTCGTCGCGCTCGGAGATCACCCTGGAGCTGTTCGAGCGCGTGGCGTGGCGGGACGAAGGGGTCATGGTCGCCGCCAAGGCGGTGGAGCGAGTGGAGGCGGCGCGGGCCGCCTTTCTGCGGCTGCTGGAGCGCCCCGGGGTGACGGTCTACGGGGTCACCAGCGGGTACGGCGACCGGGCCGCGCTGCGGCTCAGCGCCGAGGAGCGCCGCCTGCATGCGGCGACTGCGGCGCATCGGGACGCCTCCTTCGGGGAGCCGCTGCCGGAGCGGGTGGCCCGGGGGATCGTGCTGGCGCGGCTGGCGAACCTGCTCGACGGGCATGCGGCGGTCAGCGGTCGCTTGCTGGAGGCGGTCGCGGCGATGCTGGATCCCGGGCGCGGTCCGCTGCCGGCGGTGCCGCTGCAGGGCAATGGCGGTTCTGGCGAGATCCTGGCGCTCGGGCACCTGTTCGCGCCGCTGCTCGAAACTGGCGACCTCGGTGAGAAGGAGGGGCTGGTGCTGATCAACGGCTCGCCCTGTGCCGCCGCCCTGATCGCCGACTCCGCCCTTGCCGCCCGCGCCCGCCTAGCCCTCGCCTATGAGGTCTTCGCGCTGTCGGCCGAGGCGTTCCGCGCGCCGCTGGGCGCATACGACCCTGCCCTGGACGCCCTCTGGGGCGACGAGCACGAGGCGCGGGCCCTGCGGCGGCTGCGGGACCTGCTGGATATGGATCCTATGGACCGTGTGGAGGGCGCGCCCGAAGCCGCCAGCCCGGACGGGCGCCGGCCCTACCAGGCACCGGTCAGCTACCGCATCCTCCCCCGCGTCCTCGGCCAGGCCGAGCGCGTCCTCGACGCCGCTGAACACGCCGCCACCGTGTCGCTGCGCTCAGTGTCGGACAACCCGGTGTACCTGCCACCCGCACCCGACGCTCCGGACCCGGAGCATCCCGACGGCCGCGTCCTCTCCACCGGCGGCTACCACAACGCCGCCGCCCCCGCCGCCCTGCACGACCTCACGGTCTGCTGGGCGGAGCTGTGCCAGCTCGCCGAACGCCACGTCGAGCACCTCACCTTCACCCTCTCTCCCCCAGCCACCCGCGCCGACGGCGGCGAACTGCTGCTCCACCTCTTACTAATGGTCGCTGTCGGCTACTCCGAGGAAGCCCGCGCCGCCGCCCAGCCGCTGCTTCTCCCCCGCGCCGGCCCCGGCCAGAACGACGTCACCGCCCCGTCCTTCCTCGCCTGGTCCCGCGAACAGACCGCCGCCGCCAGCCTCGACGCCGCCCTCGCCCTGGTCGCCGCCGCCGCCGGCCACTGGCTCGCCCGCAGCAACCAGGACCCGCCCTCGCAGCTTGCCCGCCTCGCCGCCGACGCTCGCGAGCACTTCCCGCCGCTCACCGACCGCCGTTCTCTTGGCGCCGACGTCGCCAACCTGACAGCACACTTCCACGCCCGCGTGTTCGCGGAGGCCAGGTCAGCCGACGCGGCGGCGGAGTAGCCAGACGGCGCTGGCGAGGAGGATCGCGGCCAGGCCGATGAAGATGGCGGCTTCGGTGAGCTGGAAGTGCCAGAAGCGGCTGGCGGGCTGGAAGACCTCGCGCCAGTGGTAGCCGTGGGCGGTGAGCCAGGTCCTGGGGTCGTGGACGGACCGGGGAACGGTGTTGAGGACGTGGCTCTCCTGGAAGTCGGTGAGGACGCGGCCGGAGGAGTCGACCATGTTGTGGCTGATCTCGAATCCGGTACGGGCCACTCCCGTGTTGTCGGGCGAGTCGCTGATCAGGGTGACGGGATGCTGGTAGTGGGGTCGAAGCAAGAACTCGACCGGGAGGCGGACGGCGATGAAGCCGCCAAGGGTGGCGGCCATGGCGACCACGGTACGGCGGATCAGGACGCCGGCGAGGGTGCCGAGGCCGAAGGCGAACAGCATGTACGCGAAGATGGCGAGTCCCTCGAAGTCGAACGCTCCGGCGCCCATGCGCCCCTGCAGTTGGTCGAAGGGACTGCGGTACCAGGTGAACAGGGCGGTGAGCGCCGCGGCCAGCGCGACGACGGCGGCGACCAGCAGGACGAGCTTGACGGCGAGCCAGCGGGTACGCGGCACTGCCTGGGTCCAGGCGAGTCGCCAGGTGCCCTGCTCGAACTCTCGGGCGAGCAGCGGGCACCGACAAACACGCCGATGAATGCTGGCAGAAAGTTGAGCCAGCCGATCAGCGTCGCGACGCCGTTGTAGTAGCGGACGGTGAACTGCCTGATCACGTCGCTGCAGCTCTGGCTGGTGTGGAGTTGGGCGGCGCAGGTGGCGACGCCGTTGTTGCCGTAGGCGTGGTGCGCTGGCAGGCCGACGGCAAGCAGGATCGCAGCGACCGCCGCAAGCGCGAGCAGACCGCCGAGGGCCTCGGCGCGGTGTTGGCGCCAGGTGAGCCAGACCATCAGCGCACCACCTCCACTTGCTCGGGGCGTGCGCTTGGATCGGTGGCGGGTTCGCTCGGGAGCTGGAGGTAGGCGAGCACGAGGTCCTCCAAGGTAACGGGGTGAGACTGCCAGTTGGGGTGGACAGGGGGCCGTTCCGGCCCGGCGGCGCCGCGGACCAGCAGGGTGGTCTGGCGGTCGCCGTGAGTGGCCCGCAGCACGCCGGGGATCCGGCCGGCGGCTGCGGGGTCGCTGCGCGGGCCGGTCAGGAGGCGGTGGCTCGCGATCAGCTCATCGACCTCGCCGGCGAGCCGGACCCGGCCGGAGGTGAGCAGGACCAGGTGGTCGCAGACCCGCTCCAGCTCGACGACGACATGGGAGGAGAGCACCACGGTGAGGCCGTCCTCGACCGCCGCGCCCATCAGCGTCTGCATGAACTCGCGGCGCGCGAGCGGGTCGAGGCTGGCCACCGGCTCGTCGAGCAGCAGCAGCCGCGGCCGCTTGGCCAGCGCCATGGCGAGCGCGACCTGGGCCTGCTGGCCGCCGGAGAGCTTGCCGGCGCGCTGCTTGAGCGGGACGCCGACGGCCGCCAGGCGCAGCTCGGCGAGCGCCTGGTCCCACTGGCCCCGCAGGTTCAGCCGGCGGCCCATCCTGAGCAGCTCGGCGACGGTGAAACCCTTGTAGAGCGGGTGGTCCTGGGCGACGAACCCGACCCGGGCGAGGGCGGCCGGGGTGTTGGCGCGGGCTGCCTCGCCGAAGACCCGGACGGTCCCCTCGGTCGGCGCCAGCAGCCCGGCGACGAGTTGGAGCAGGGTGGTCTTGCCGGCGCCGTTGGGGCCGACGAGGGCGATGATCCTGCCCTCCGGCGTGGCGAGCGTGCAGTCACGGAGCGCCCACAACCGGCCGTAACGCTTGCCGAGCCGCTCGGTTTGGAGCGCGAACGCGGTGTCTGTGATCATCATGCGACCCCCTCAGCGCGGAGCTCGTGGTGGGCGGTGGAAAAAAGGGCGTTGACCGCCTCCTCGTCCATCCCTGCCTCATAGGCGCTGCGCAACCAGCGTTCCAGCGAACGGCGCAGCGCTGCGTAGGCGCCGGGCTCGACCCCGTTGAGCGTGCGGGTGATGAAGGTCCCCTGCCCTGGCCGGGGCACCACCAGGCCGTCATGCTCAAGTTGCCGGTAAGCCTTCACCACTGTGTTGGGGTTGATCGCGAGGGTCGCGGCGACCTCCTTGACGGTGGGGAGCTGGTCCCCGGGCTGCAGGTAGCCGAGCAGCAGGGCCTGCTTCACCTGCTGCACGAGCTGCAGGTAGGGCGGCACCCCCGAGCGGCCGTCCAGGCGGAATTCATACATTGGCGACTGGCTCCTTCCCGACTTCACGACCCTGACTTTTACTGCTCTACTATGATCATAGTAGAATGGCAGTTAAAGACAGCGTAACGCGCGCCCGAAGGGGCCAGCCTCAACTTGAGGTTGAGGCTGAAGTTGAACTTGAAGCGAAGAGGGTAGGGTCAGCCGTCGAAGCGGTAGCCGACGCCACGGACGGTGACGATCAGCTTGGGCTCGTGGCGATCCTCTTCGAGGCGGGCGCGGAGGCGCTTGACGTGGACGTCGAGGGTCTTGGTGTCGCCCACGTAGTCGAAGCCCCAGATGCGGTCGATCAGCATCTGGCGGGTGAGGACCCGGTTGCGGTTCTCCATCAGGATCTCGAGCAGCTCGAATTCCTTGAGAGGGAGGCTGACCGGCTCGCCGCGCACCGAGACCTCGTGGCGTTCCTGGTCGAGGCGGATGCCGGCGACCTCCAGCACGGCGCCGGGGGGGCTGGCGGCGGGGCCGTTCTGGTAGGGACCGGCGCGACGCAGGAGGGCCCGCACCCGGGCGACCAGCTCGCGGAGGGAGAAGGGCTTGGTGACGTAGTCGTCGGCGCCCATCTCCAGGCCGACCACGCGGTCAACCTCGGCGTCGCGGGCGGTCAGCATCAGGATCGGGACTGCGCTGGAGGCCCGGATGCGGCGGCAGACGTCCCAGCCGCTCTGGGTCGGCAGCATCAGGTCGAGCACCACCAGATCGGGACGCTCCGCCTCGAAGTCGCTGATGGCCTCGGCGCCGTCGCGGGCGGTCACGACCTCCATGCCTTCGCGGGAAAGCGCGTAGCGGATCGCGTCGAGCAGCGATTCCTCGTCGTCAACCACCAAGACCTTTGGCACGTACCACCCCGTTCGACGCACACCAGCCCTCTTGCGCGGCAGTCCAAACAGTACGCTTCCACAGCTTCGTCCAGACCGGCAAGGGCCGGGGCTCCCCTCGCCCGCCTTGCCCGCAAGGTTCACCTGGCGTTTGCCTCCTGGCCACCTTGTCACCCTCAGGGAGTTCGACGGCCACGGCGTACGATTGGAGCAGGTAACGAGACAGCGAACCCCCAGGCAGAAGCCAGGCAGGAGGCGACGTGCGCACCACCTTCGAGCAACGCCTCGACGGCCTGGAGGCGAAGCTGCTGCAGATGGGCCAGATGGTCCAGTCGCAGCTCGACCGCACCCTGGAGGCGCTCGCCGCCTTCGACCTGACCCTCGCCGACGAGGTGGTGGTCCGCGACGACCAGCTCGACCAATCCTATGTCGAGGTCGAGGAGGAGATCCTGCGCACCCTGGCGCTGCAGGCGCCGGTCGCCAAGGACCTGCGGCTGGTCGCGGGCGTGCTGCACATCAACGCCCACATCGAGCGCATGGGCGACCTGTGCGTGAACATGGCCCGCTTCGTCCGCCTCGTCAAGGGCTACCCGCCGGTTCCCGAGATCATGGCGACCCTCACCGAGATGGGCACCCACGCCCAGCGGATGGTCGCCACCGCCATGACCAGCTTCGCCCGCCGCGACCTCGACCTGGCCGAACGGCTACCCATCCTCGACCAGCCCCTCGACCAGCTCAACGAGCGCATCTTCCGGCAGACCGAGAAGATCGACGTTGACTACGAAGGTGCCATCGAATGGGCCAGCCGCATGATCCTGGTCGCTCGCTACCTGGAGCGGATCGGCGACCACTCGGTGGACATCGGCGAGCAGGTCTTCTTCATCGTCACCGGCGAAGTCCGCACGCTCGTCCCGCCCAAGGCGGTCCGTGCCGGGCTGGAGCGCTGACAGGCGACGGGCGGAGGCGCACGGTGAATCTCCCCAAGCCAGTCGGGCCGCTGCTGGCTGGCTATCTCACGCTGGCGCTGCTGGCCCTGGCCGGGTTCATCGCCGCCGCCGCCGGCTCCTCGGTCCCGGTCGCGGCGCTGGTGGCGCTCGGGGTTGGCCTGGCCGGGCTGGCGCTGGCGCTCACGGCGATCACCGCCCGGACGCTCGGGCGCCCGCTGCCGGGCCTGGCCCGCTCGGTCGACCGGCTGGCGCGGATCGCGCTGCCGGGCTGGCGCTGGACCCACCCGAACGACCTCGGCGGCATCGCTGGCGAGCTGGGCGCGATGGTGCCGCGGCTGCGCGACCGCCTCGACGAGCTGACCGAGGAACGCGACCGGGCCAGCCAGATCCTGGACGCGCTCGCCGACGGCGTGCTGCTGCTGGACGGCGCCGGGCGGCTGCTGGTCGCCAACCCCTCCGCGCGTGCCTGGTTCGGCCTGCCCGACGACCTGCGGCCCGGCCTGCCGCTGCGGCGCGTGCTCGGCGTCGCCCAAGTCGCCGATCTGGCCGACGAGGCGGCGGCCAAGCGGGCCCCGGTGACCGGCATCGTCACGGTGGTACTGCCCGAGTACCGCACCCTGGCGCTGCGCGCCTTCCCGCTGGCCGACCGCGGGCCGACCGGGCGCACGGTGGTGACGCTGTCCGACATCACCCAGCGCCGCCGGCTGGAGGTGCTGCGGCGCGACTTCGTGGCCAACGCCTCGCACGAGCTGAAGACGCCGGTGGCCGCGCTGCGCGCCCTGGCCGAATCCCTGGAGAGCGCCATCGGCGACGACCCGCCGCAGGCGCGCCGCTTCGCCGCCCGCGTCGGCCGCGAGGCCGAGCGGCTGGAGGCGCTGGTGCGCGACCTGCTGGACCTGTCCCGGGTGGAGGGCCGCACCCTCGACGTCGAGCCGCTCGACCTGGTCGGCCTGGTCAAGGAGGTGGTCGAGCCCTACGCCGAGCGCGCCGAGGAGCGCCATGTGCGGCTCCGCACCGCGCTGCAGGCCGGCACCACCATGCGCGGCGACCGCGCTCAGCTCAGCCTGCTGCTCTCGAACCTGCTCGACAACGCCCTGCGCCACACCAACTCCAGGGGCATGGTGCGCGTCTCGGTCGAGGCCGCCGACGGCACCGTGGTCCTGCAGGTCGCCGACACCGGAGAGGGCATCCCCACGGTCGAGCTGCCCCGCATCTTCGAGCGCTTCTACCGGGTCGACAAGGCGCGCACCCGCCGCACCGGCGGCACCGGGCTCGGCCTCGCGATCGTGCGGCACGTCGCCGAGGCCCACGGCGGCATCGTCACCGTCGACTCCGAGGTCGGCAAGGGCTCTACCTTCACGGTCACCCTCCCCTCGGCCGGCCCGCCGCCGATCCCGCCGACCTGAGCGAAGGCGTGACCGAGGGCCTGACCGGATAGGGCTCTTCCCAGGCGCACGCGGTAGCATCCTTAGCCATTGGTCCGTATTCAGCATTCATCCTTGGCTGGGTCGCCCACCGACACTGGGGTGGAGGCGGCACCGGCGATCAAGCGGCGCCTGCTGGACGCCCGTTTCCTGGTGCTGCTGCTGGTGGTCGCGGCCGGCAGCCGCGGCCTGGTGGCGGGGGTCCTCGACGGGCCCGCCCTGCGGACCTGGGCGACGATCTTCGTGTCGATCTCCATCCAGGCGCTGCCGTTCCTGGTGCTCGGGGTCCTGCTGAGCGGCGCCGTGGCCGCGCTGGTCCCCCCTGCCTGGCTGGCGCGGGCGCTACCGGGCCGGCCGCTGCTGGCGGTCCCGGTGGCGGGCCTGGCCGGGATGGCGCTGCCCGGCTGCGAGTGCGCCTCGGTGCCGATCGCCGCCCGGCTCGCCGCTCGGGGCGTCACGCCCGCTGCCGCCCTCGCCTTCATGCTCTCGGCTCCCGCCGTCAACCCGGTGGTGCTGGTGGCCACCGCAGTCGCGTTCCCGGGCCGGCCCGCGATGGTGCTCGGCCGCTTCCTCGGCTCGCTCCTCACCGCAGTGGTGGTCGGCCTGATGTGGAGCAGGTTCGGCCGTGAGGAGTGGCTGAAGGGCGCCTGCCGCCGATCCCAGCCGGAGGCCCCGGGCGCCCTCAACCCGGAATCAGTAGATGGCGGCAACCGCTGGGAGTCGTTCAGTCAGACCGTCCGGGGCGACTTCCTGGAGGCCGGAGGCTGGCTGGTAGTCGGGGCGATGGCCGCGGCGACCCTGCAGGTGTTCGTGCCCCGCTCCCTGCTCGGCCACGTCGCCGGCAACCAGTTGCTGGCGGTGCTGGCGCTGGGCCTGCTCGCGGTGGTGCTGGCGATCTGCTCCGAGGCGGACGCGTTCGTGGCCGCCAGCCTGCGCCAGTTCTCCCTCAGCGCACGGCTGGTGTTCCTGGTGGTCGGCCCCGCCGTGGACGTCAAGTTGATCGCCATGCAGTTCGGCACCTTCGGGCGCCGCTTTGCGCTGCGCTTTCCGCTGCTGACCTTCGTGGTCGCGGTGGCCAGCGGCATCTTGGTGGGGCGGTGGCTGTTGTGAACGACCAGCGGACGCAGGGGACAGTGCTGCTGGCGGTGGGGGCGATGGCGCTGTTCCTCAGTTTCAGCGATCTGACCCTCTCGTACGTGCGGGCAGGGCTGCGCCCGCTGCTCGGCGCCGCCGGCCTGGTATTGCTGGCACTCAGCCTCCTGGCCATTCTTGGCGCCAATCGCCGCCACGGTGGCCAAGGCCAAGGCCACGACCATGGAGGTGGAGGGCGGGGGCCGCGGATCGCCTGGCTGCTGGTGCTGCCGGTGCTGGTGCTGCTGCTGATCGAGCCGCCGGCGCTGGGCTCGTTCGCAGCCTCCAAGCAGTCGTCCCTGAGCCTCGAAGACCAGAACGACGTCTTCCCGGCGCTCGCCCCGGCGACCGCCGGCGCCGTGCCGATGGGGCTCAGCGAGTTCACCGACCGGGCGCTGTTCGACAAGCGCCACTCCCTCACCGGAGCCCGCGTGCGCGTCTTCGGCTTCGTCATGCCGGAAAAACAGCAGAATGGCTCCTACCGGTTGGCCCGTTTCGTGATGTTCTGCTGCGCCGCCGACGCCGAGGTGGTCGAGATCGCCGTCCGCGGCGACCCCACCCCCCGCCAATCCGACCAATGGCTCACGATCGAGGGCCACTGGCCCGCCCCCACCCCCGGCGCGGCGCCCGAGACCGTCTCCGACGGCGCCGGAGGCCGCCTCCCGGTCCTGGTCGCCGACAAGGTCACGCCGACAAGCCCACCCCGCGACCGCTACGAGCACACCATCTACGCCATCTAGGGCCATCTGGGGCTGCGGCGGCGCTGGCGTATCAAGTCGCTCCCCCCAGGGTCCGACAGAGCCTGCGTGGACGAGATCGATATCAGGAAGCTCGCCGAGATGATGGCCCGGCTCTCGCCGTCGCAACAGCAGGTCGTCGGCGCGGTGGCCGATGGCTTCCGGGCGGGCTGGCTGGACCCGCTGAGCTGGGAGCGGTCCTGGCGCGGCTGCGACCTGGCCGACGACTGGGTGCTCGCCGACGCCCTCACCTGGCTCGCACGCCGCAAGCGCCGGGCCAGTCTCCCGACCGCCTAACCAGGGTTTCCGTGCTGCGGGCCGCCGGACCGGCCCTGGAGGGCCAAGCCGGTCTCGTACGCGACGACTACGAGCTGGGCGCGGTCGCGGGCGCCGAGCTTGGTGAGCAGCCGGCTGACATGCGTCTTGGCGGTGCCGCGGCTCATGTGCAGCGTCTGCGCGATCTCGACGTTGGAAAGGCCCCGAGCGACGTGGGAGAGGACTTCCTTCTCGCGGTCGGTGAGCGCGTCCAGCGTCGCCGAGAGCGGCGGTGGGTGCGGGTTTGGTCGCTTGGCGAACTCTGCGATGAGGTGGCGGGTGACACGCGGGGCCAGTAGCGCCTCGCCCGCAGCGACCACGCGGATGGCGGCGAGGACGTCCTCGGGTGAGATGTCTTTGAGCACGAAGCCGCTGGCCCCGGCACGCAGAGCTCCGTAGACGTACTCGTCGAGGTCGAAGGTGGTAAGGATCAAGACGCGGACACCGGCCATGGCCGGGTCGCTGGTGATCTGCCGGGTCGCCTGGATTCCGTCCACCCCGGGCATGCGGACATCCATGAGCACGACATCGGGATGCAACTGGCGAGCCAGCGCGACCGCCTCTGCGCCGTCGGCCGCTTCACCCAACACCGCCATGTCGGGGTCGGCGTTGACCAGCATGCGGAAGCCGCCGCGCAGCAGCGCCTGGTCATCGGCGATGACGACGCCGATGGTCACCGGTCTTCCCCAGCGGCGGGTAGGTGGGCCAACGCCCGGAAGCCCCGGTCGGTCGGACCGGCGCTGAACTCACCCCCGTACAACGCCACCCGCTCACGCATACCCACGATGCCGTGCCCGCCGTTGGCAAGCTCGGCGCCCGGCTGCTGCGG